>Ga0265297_10003925_pt1 | contig 25503 bp, 20 predicted proteins | sample Munlanlwell13791_FD_192502 | JGI IMG/M metagenome (GOLD analysis project Ga0265297, IMG submission 192502) | Leachate microbial communities from a municipal landfill in Southern Ontario, Canada - Leachate well 137-91 | ecosystem: Engineered > Solid waste > Landfill > Unclassified | place... | reverse complement strand
CTGTCAGCTTGCCATGAAATGTAAAGTCCGTTACTTCGCCCGAGCTCCGCTCATCTTTCAATTTCAAGCCGATATGATACGCTTTTAGCACCGTTCGGAGGTCGTCAAGACAGCCGCGCGGAAGCGAAAGATAATCGTCCACAATTTCAGAACAGCAGATAACGCGAGGTGTGGCATGCGTTGAAAAGCGCATTTTTTGCTTTTTGTAGAACTCCGGGTTTTGAAACGCCGCCAGTCGTTTAAGCCGGTTGAGCAAAACGGAGGGGCATTGCCCTGTCTTTATGTAAATCCTGTTGACAAGAACAGCTTCAATGCTGGCTGGCGGATTATCAATTTTGACTACAGGAGAACTTTTGCCCGGAGGCAATCTGTTCCACGGCTCGTCCTGCTCGTCAATCGGACTGCGGCGAACATCCAGTATCGTCCCGGCCTTTGCCGCTGATTCCGCGATTGCTTTAACTTCATCAATAGCCATTTTCTGCACAGACGCCAAATAACCCCATTGGTCGGGGTGCGGAACGGCCTTGTCGTCTATGAAAACGCTGTTGTCATTGGCTATGGCCTCTTTCTGAAATGGCAGGGCTATCAGATTGCCGAAGCCGCCCTTGGGCAAAGTATCCTGATTGGGAAACAATCTGTCATAGCTTTTCATGTCCATCTGATAGCGTTGCGACATGGTTTTGGTTATCAGAAAACTTCCCAGCCGTCGCGCTGTAATCGCGGGGATTTTATCAGCGAAAAATATCCAAAGGTGCCCGCCGTCCCCTGACCGCGAGCGTTCTATTGCCGCCGGGATATTGGCTTCGGCGCATGTGTGTTTTACGGCAAAAATATCTTCACGCCATGTTTTGCCGTCAAAATCTATCGCCAGAAAAAAACAAGTTTCATCCAGTAGTAGCGGATACGCGCCGATAACCTGTGTGCCGGTCAAATGCTGGCGAATGGCAATGTCATCAAACGAAAGGAATGCTCTGTTAGGGCAATCGGAACATTTTATTGCAGGCTTGCTGCAAATATCGCGAGCCCATTCATGTTTACAGGCAGGGCTGTAGCCGCTTTTGCCGGTCCTGCTATTGCACCAGCGTTTTGCATAAACATCTTCACGCCCTTGGAAATAGCTTTTGAATATTTTTATCTTGTCGTCCGGTGTAAGATTTTGCGGTGTGGGATTTGTTACGGCGGGGACATTGCTTGCATCTGTGGACAACTGGTTTAAGAGGCGGGATTTTTGCTCGCTTAAGAGCGCAATCTGGCCCTCTATTTCCCGTATCTGCCGCTCGATAATATCCTTCGGATTGGTATTGTCGTCCATTATTCAAATTTTACCGAAATCCTGCGGGCAAAGATAGTTTCAGAGATGCAACGGGAACCTATTTCCCAGACGATAAAATAGCCTCCAGAAAAGCCTTGAACTTCACGCGAACTGATTGTAAGGTTCACATGAGGCTAACGAGGAGGCATTATGAAGACCAAAAAGCAGGCGGGATTCGAGCTGATAGCGGTAATACCGAAGACGGCGGCGGACTGCACCATACACCGGGAACTGGGAAGCTTTGAAACGCTGGAGGCCGCGACCGGGGCGGCGAAAGAAAAAGCCTTTTTGCCGGAGATAGCCCGCATAGACATCTGGCAGGGCGACACCATGGTCGGGCGCGTATACGCGAAACAACGGAGGACTATATGAACGGCAAGACGCTGAAGTCGCGGTACCTTAGCCTCAAGCAGGACGGCGCGGAGATGTATATCGAGGACGTGCCGATATCCGGCAAGACCGAGGATTATATCCCGGTCGCCCTCAAGAAGCTGGCAGTGGTCCGCAAAGCGCTGCCGAAGGCCAAGTGGAGCATCACGATAGAGGAGCAGTTCATACACGGCCTCAAGCCCAGCAATATGCGCTATTTCACGATACGGGACGCCGAAACCGGCGAAACCAAACACTCGGAGTATTCGCTATGAAAACCAAAATCACGCTGGATTTGGAAGTAAAGATGGGCAACGCAAAGACAGTCGGCACCAACTGCGTTGGCTACATGCCTGACGGCACAACCTACAAAGACCTTGTGCGAGTATTCGGCAATCCGCAGCAGGGCCTGTCCGCAGACGGCAAAATACAAGCCGAGTGGACCGGCAGCATAAACGGGCTGGCCTTCACGATTTATGACTACAAGGCCGAGACCGGCCTCAAGGCCAACAGGAATTGGCACATAGGCGGCAGAACGCCGCTTGCCGCCGAGCTTCTAAAAGCTTACTTCAACTCCGTGAAAAACAACAGGCATTAGAGGTTTGCAATCGACCAGCATGTGCAATTTATGCACATTGCTTTTGTCGGGCGGCCTTGTAGGAGAATAGACACTTTTCCGGTCATGTTTCAATTTTTTTATTACAATGAATACATGGGGCAATTCTCAGATTTAACTTTTATAACCAACGAGGCTGGACGCAGCCTCTTGGACCGCTTCAAAGTTCTTACCAAAGACACCCGCTTTTTCGATGTCTTGGTGGGATACTTCTATACTTCCGGGTTTTATGCCCTCTCGGAGTCATTGGAAAAGACCGAGAAAATACGGATTCTAATCGGCATAGGCACTGGCAGCGATACGGTCCACCTTATCAACCAGTCCCGACAACAAATCTTCCAATTCTCTCACGCTGAGGCGAAGGAAGAATTCTCCAATCAAGTCGCTTCCGAGATGGAAGGTTCCCCGGACAATAAAATCATTGAGCAAGGCGTTCACCATTTTCTGGAATGGCTTAAAAGCGGAAAGCTGGAGATAAAAGCGTATCCGTCGCAGAATATTCATGCCAAGCTCTACATAATGACCTTCGACGAGGGCGACCGGGACAAAGGCCGCGTAATTACCGGTTCCAGCAATTTCACGCAAGCGGGGCTGGTGGATAATCTTGAGTTCAATGTGGAGCTAAAAGCCCGTTCCGATTATGATTTTGCCTTGCAGAAATTCAACGAGCTTTGGCAAGACGCCATTGATGTAAAAGACGAGTATGTGCAAACCATAGAAACCCGCACATGGCTTAACGATACCGTTACTCCATACGAGCTTTACCTCAAATTCCTTTACGAATATTTTAAGGACGAAATCAGCCGGGATGACGAAGTCTATTTTGAATATCTGCCCTCCGGTTTTAAGAAACTTGAATATCAGGAACAGGCGGTATTGAACGCCAAGAAAATCATTGAAGAATACGGCGGGGTTTTCATTTCTGACGTCGTCGGATTAGGCAAAACATACATCTCCGCAATGCTGTCCAATCAACTGGACGGGCGCAGCCTTGTTATCGCACCGCCGGTCTTGCTTGAAAAAAATAATCCCGGCTCATGGCCCAATGTGTTTTCCGATTTTGGCGTGCGTGCGCCTACCTTTGAGTCCATCGGCAAGCTAGATGATTTGGTGGCGACCGGCACGGAAAAGTTCAAAAACATTTTTATTGATGAGGCTCATCGCTTCCGCAGCGAGTCTAACGTTACCTATGAAAAACTAGCCCAAATTTGCCGGGGCAAGCGCGTCATTCTGGTGACTGCAACGCCCTATAATAATTCGCCCAAAGACCTGCTCAGCCAAATCAAGCTGTTTCAGAATGCCCGCAGAAGCACTATCCCGAATATCGCAGATATTGAGGCGTTCTTTGCCCGCTTGCAAAAGCGGCTGGACAAGTTGGACCGGCATGAAGACCGTGAAGAGTTTATCTCTGTCTCGCGCCAAAATGCCAAGGAAGTCAGGGAAAAGGTGCTGAAATACCTGATGGTCCGGCGTACCCGTAAAGAGATTGAACGCTATTTCACCGACGACCTAAAGAAACAGAATCTCAAGTTCCCTGATGTCGCCGACCCGCAGCCGGTTTTTTACAAACTCAATGACAAAGAAGGGCAGGTCTTTGACGAAACGATAAAGCTAATCACCAAGGAGTTCAAATACTCCCGTTATACCCCGTTGCTTTACTACAAAGGCGAAGTAAGCCAGCCGGAAAAACTAGCCCAGACCAACATGGGCAAGTTCATGAAAATCTTGCTCATAAAGCGTCTTGAAAGCAGCTTCCATGCGTTCAAAAACAGCTTGGATAGGTTTGTCCATTCCTACGAGTTGTTTATCAAAGAATTTCATAAGGGCAATGTTTACGCGAGCAAAAAACACATCAACCGCATTTTTGAGTTCATAGACGAAGATGATTTTGAGTCCATACAGCGGCTTATCGACGAAGATAAGGCCGAACAATACGCTTCAAAGGATTTCGGCGACAAATTTATCAAGGATTTGGAGAGCGATTTGGAAGTCTTGAAAGAAGTCCAAGCCTTGTGGTCCGAAGTTAAGCGCGACCCCAAGCTGTTGGAGTTCGTAAAGATATTGCAGGAAGACGCGATACTCAAGAAAAACAAGCTCATAGTTTTTACCGAGTCAAAAGAAACTGCGGATTACATCTCGCGCCAGTTGGACAAGCATTATCCCGGCAAGGTCCTGACTTATACAGGCCAATCCAGCGCGGAGGTGCGGGTAAAAGCCATTCAGAACTTTGACGCAAAGGCCCGCAATCAAGCCGATGATTACAGGGTGCTTATCGCCACCGAAGTTTTGGCTGAAGGCGTAAACCTGCATCGCGCCAATGTGGTTATCAATTACGATATCCCGTGGAACCCGACCCGCCTTATGCAGAGAGTAGGCCGCATAAACCGTGTTGATACCGTGTTTGACACCATCTATACCTACAATTTTTTCCCATCTACGCACGGCAACGACCAGATAAAGCTCCGTGAGGCGGCAGAGGCCAAGATACACGCTTTTATCGCCCTGCTTGGTTCAGACGCCAGACTTTTGACCGATGGCGAAACGGTGGAGTCGCACGAACTCTTTAACCGGCTGATGTCCCGCAAAACCATAACCGGCGAAGATGAAACTGACGACACCGAGTTGAAATACCTGCAAATTATCCGTGATATCCGGGACAAGAACCCTGACCTGTTTTCCAAAATCAAGCGTCTGCCTAAAAAGGCAAGAACTGCGCGGGCCATTTCTACCGTAGGGCACAACCTGCTCACCTATTTTCGCAAAGGCAAAATTCAGAAATTCTTTAGCGCGACACCGGACACCTGCGGCGAGCTGGACTTCATGACCGCCGCGCAAACGCTTGAAGCCGAAACTTCCGCCACTCGCGCGCCATTGGGCAAAGATTTTTTTGAGCTTTTAGAAAAAAATAAGCACGCTTTTGAACTGTCTACCATGCCGGATGACGCAGACCCGTCTGCGCGCGGCGGGCGCGACAGCGCGACGCAGATAATCCGCATCTTAAAAGCAATCCGCGACTTCCGGCAGTTTACCGACGAACAGGAATCCTATCTGGCAAAGTTGCTCAAGCGTCTGGAAGAAGGCGGCTTGCCCCGCCAGACCACAAAAAAAGCTTTGCAGGAGCTTAACAAGGCTGTAAAATCCGGCGGCAATGCCATTAACCCGCTCAAGATACTCGCTTTGGTCCAGAAATATGTGCCGCGCCAACTGCTGGAAGGGCATTTTATTGACTCCTCCGGCAACATAAATAGCCCCAGCGAAGTAATACTTTCCGAATATATGGGCGGCGCATAATCATGGACAAAGCTTTAGCCAGAAAACTTGTAAAAGAAACCCTTCAAAACCCTTTTGACAAGGAAAGGTTCACCCGTCTTGTAAAAGAAATCTGCAAAAAGCCGGACGCAAGCAAGGCCTTCCAACCCATCCAAGGCGCGTATCTGCGGGAAATTTTCCGTCCCTATATCAAGAGTTATGAACGCATCGCCACCTATACCGACCCGGAAGGTAAAAAGACCGATATTCTTATTGTCAATCTACAAAAAGAATCTTCGCTTGAGCGGGCCAGAACCGCCCAGCGCAATTTCATAGCCCGATACCTGAAAGACCGTGATGCCAAGGATGCCGCGATAGTGGCCTTTGTCTCGCCGGATGATTCAGACTGGCGATTCTCTTTCGTAAAGATGGAGTATAAGCTTGAGGCGACCGACAAAGGCAAGCTCAAAGCTAAAGAGGAGTTCACCCCAGCCCGCCGGTATTCCTTCCTAGTGGGCGCGCAGGAGAACAGCCATACCGCACAAAGCCGACTTTTACATTTGCTCGCGGACGACAAGCATTTGCCTCTGCTTGCCGAACTGGAAGACGCTTTCAGCATAGAGAAAGTAACCAAGGAGTTTTTTGAGAAATACCGCGAGCTATATCTTCATGTCAGCGAAGCGTTGGACGGCTTGGTCAAGGATAACGCCAAAATCCGTGCGGAGTTTGAAAAGCAGGGCGTTGAAACTGCCGATTTTGCCAAAAAACTGCTCGGTCAAATCGTATTTTTGTATTTCCTGCAAAAGAAAGGCTGGTTCGGCGTGGGGCGGGATGAGGACTGGGGCACCGGCCCTAAAAACTTCCTGCGGAAACTTTTTAACAAAGATGCCGCCGACTATAAAAACTTTTTTAACGATATTCTTGAGCCGCTTTTCTACGAGGCATTGGCCCGCGAGCGCGACAGCAATTTCTACAACCAGTTTAACTGCAAAATCCCGTTCTTAAACGGCGGTTTGTTTGACCCGCTAAATAACTACGACTGGGTTCACACGGATATAAAGCTGCCCAATGAGCTGTTTTCCAACGATTACAAAACTTCCGAGGGCGACGAAGGCACCGGCATACTGGATGTCTTTGACCGCTATAATTTCACCGTCAAGGAAGACGAACCGCTGGAAAAAGAAGTCGCCATTGACCCTGAAATGCTCGGCAAGGTGTTTGAAAACCTGCTGGAAGTAAAAGACCGCAAATCGAAGGGCACCTATTACACCCCGCGCGAAATCGTCCACTACATGTGCCAACAGAGCCTTGTCTATTATCTGGCTAATGAGCTGGACGGTAAGGTATCCAAAGCCGAGGTGGAAACTTTTATCAAATATGGCGAGTCTGCCCTTGAGCATGATGCCCGCGTCGCGGCAAAAGGCAAAGAGACGGACGATTACTCCTACAAGCTGCCCGCATCAATACGCGAACACGCCGGACCGTTGGATGCCAAGCTTGCGAAAATAAAAGTTTGCGACCCGGCGGTAGGCTCCGGCGCGTTTCTCGTTGGTATGATGAGCGAGATTGTCCGGGCAAGAAAAACCCTTAACGCCTATCTGGGCGATAAATCCGCCAGAACGCCCTACGAATTTAAGCATCACGCCATACACGGCAGCCTTTATGGCGTGGATATTGACCCAAGCGCGGTTGAAATAGCCAAGCTCCGGCTCTGGCTCTCGCTGGTAGTGGACGAGGACGATATAAAGCATGTAAAGCCACTGCCGAACCTTGATTATAAAATCATGCAAGGCAACAGTCTGCTTGAAGAATACGAAGGCATAAAGCTTTTTGACGAAAAGTTTATCCTCGGCGCGGAATCAGAAAAAGAGCAGACGGCGCAGCTTAAGGAACGGGAACGCAAAATACAGCAGGAATATATCCGGCTGCATTCCGAAGGAAAACTCACACGCGCTAAAAAAGCGGAATTTGACGCGGAGCTCAAGCAGATTAAGGCAGTCCTGAAAAAAATAGAATCCGGCAAACAGATACCTGAAAGCCCGATGATGTTTGACGAAATGAACGAGGCTCGCCGGAAAGTGGAAGAGTTGCAAAAATTACACTTGGAATTTTTTGAATCTTCGCAAAAAAGCCGCAAGGACGCCATCCGTGAACAGATAGACACCCTTGAATGGGAACTTATAGAGGCCACTCTAAAAGAAAACGGCAAGACCGACGCGCTAAAAACATTGGCCCGCTATCGCCAGACCAACACAAAGCCGTTCTTCCTATGGAAACTGCATTTCTCCGATGTCTTCCGCGACAAGAAAGGCTTTGACGTCGTAATAGCCAACCCGCCGTATGTTAGTCATGATAAGATTTTCACAAAGAATGAATTCAAGCGCAACTTCCAATGTTTTGAACCCTTTGCCGACATTTATTGCTATTTCATAGAACTGGCCATTCGCTTAGCTAATTTAAGCGGAAGCCTGTGCTACATTACTTCAAATAGCTATTTGAGGGCAGACTACGGCAAGAATTTACGAAAAGCACTTTCAGATAAATGTTCACTTCATGCTGTGATAAATATTGAAGATTTTCAAATTTTTGACACCGCCATTGTAAACACTGCAGTTTTGCTCGCTCAAAATAAATCAAACCATAAAGAAACTGCCTGTTTGGTTGTAAATGCGATTCTTCCTAATAGCGTAAGTTTTGATATTTTTGTCGACGATAATAAATTTTATTATTCCCAATCTGATTTTTCTGGAAAGTCGTGGACATTAAATTCAACTGAGAGAAATGCGCTGCAAGCCAAGATTGAAAAAGCTGGGAAATCCCTTGAGGCATTGAATACAAAAATAAGGCTTGGAATAGCTACCGGAGCAAATGAAGCATTTGTAGTTACTGAAGCGACGAAAAACAATCTTATAAAAGAGAATCCAAAGAGCAAGCAAATAATTAGGCCAATTCTAAGGGGGCGCGACATTTCCAGATATGCCTATGATACGCCCAAGCTGTATATACTTCTGACCAAGAATGGAATTGATATAAAAAATGAATATCCCGCCGTCTACAATCACTTGGATGCGTTCGGGGCGGAGTTTAAGCAACGAGGCGCACAAGGCCAACATTGGACAAATCTTCGAGCCTGTGCGTTTTTTGACGATTTCAAAAAGGAGAAAATAATTTGGATTGAGTTAGCTGACAAAGGGCGGTTTGCGCTATGCTGCGAAGAAGTCTATTTGTTAAATAGCGCATATTTTTTGCTTCCGCCTGACAATTTATCCTCTAAATATTTATTGGCCATTCTGAATTCACGCTTAATCGAATTTTATCTCCATCTAATATCTGAAACGAGCGGAATGGGCACCTGTCGGTGGATAAATAATTATGTCAAAGAATTTCCTATTCCTGAAATTGCGATGAAGGCACAGCAATCTTTTATTGCATTGGTGGACAAAACACTGGCGCTCAAATCCCAAAATCCTGACGCAGACACCACCGATTTAGAAAATAAAATAGACCAGCAGGTCTACAAACTCTACAACCTCACCCCGTCCGAAATAGCCATCGTCGAAAAATCAATCAACGTATGACGATATTTGATAAAACTAGAAAAATTTTATGGGGTCGCTCTGGCAATAGATGTGCCATGTGCCGAAAAGAACTAGTGTTTGAAGCAACTGCTGCGGATGATGAATGCGTAGTAGGTGACGAATGTCACATTATTTCACCGCAGCCCAATGGTCCTAGGCATGACTCATCACTAAAACCACAACTATTTGATGCCTATGAAAATATATTGCTACTTTGCAAAGTGCATCATAAGCTAATAGATGACCAAGCTTCGACATACACGGTTGATTTACTACGTCGACTTAAGCAAAACCATGAGGCTTGGGTATCTCAAACATTGAGTGATGTAACGAAACCCAAACCCGTGCGAATACGCAGGGTTGCTGAAAATATTCCTAGCCATCTACGGCGAGTGGCTAGTGGCAAAGAACTATTGGAGATAGTTTCGGGAACTTGCGCGTGGCAACAAGATTATGATGAACCTAAAACAAGCGAAGAAACCGATTTAATAGCTAGCTTTTCGCAACTTGTAAGAGATTATGGCGAACTAGACCTTGATGAACCAGCAGAACGTATACATGCCGCCGCCAATATCACGACAAATTTGAAAGTTTTAGAGGATGCCGGTTTTTTTGTGTTTGCCGGAATTGAAAAACGAATACTTGAGGGCGGCAATGGACACCCGCAAAACTTTCCCATAGCGATTGTCCATATTCTAAAGCAGGATAACAAATCAATAATCACGAAGCCGGTAGAACCATAGAGTTGGCGAAGTGTAATAGGAGCTATAGTTAATGGCCAAGTTTTCAATACAAACCATCACAGCACTCTCCGAAGTTATCACGGGCGGGGCGGGCAATACGAAGCCAAGCGAATCCATTGGCATTTATCGTAGTGGTCCTACGCTTCAAACTTGGTTCGGGAATTTGAATTTGGAATTGAATATCGGATGGTCCTCGCGCGTGCCGAGTGTGAAGGCCCTTTTAACTGAAGTTAACCAGCGTTATGACGGGCAGAAAATTCTAATCGGAGTAATCAATGCTGTAGTAGATGTTAGGGATTATTTTGACTGCCCGGAAAAACTCGAGACAGTGGTGCAGTATTTAAACAAAAGGCTGGAACATGATGGATTTCAGATTAAAAAAATAGGCAAGCAATACAGACTTGTCTCTGCTTCCACTAATGCGAAGGTAACCCAAGCCCTTATTACTACAGTCGATACTTTGTCATTCGAATCCGTGAAACTAGATTTTGAACGAGCAATAGAAGAAGCCTCATCCAATCCGGAGGGCGCACTTACTTCCGCATGCTCTTCGGTCGAAAGCACCTGTAAGTGTATCCTTGATAAATTAGGTCAAGCGTATCCCACAAAGCAGGATATTAGCGGCTTGGTTCGAGCCGTGCAACAACATCTCAATTTGTCACCTGACCGCAAGGACGCGGAAGAAGATATCCGAAGGATTCTGGGAGGCTTGGGAAATGTAGCTGGTGGTATCGGCGCATTGCGAACCCATGCCGGTGATGCTCACGGCAGAGGAAGCAAATCGTATCGTATTGATACAAGAATTGCCCGCTTGGCCATTCATGCCGCCAGCACAATAAGCCTGTTTTTTATAGAAACATGGCAGGAAAGAGCAAAGTGAAATGTATTTATCACGATTAATTATCCATAATTACCGTTCCATCAAGTATTTGGACTTGGCTTTCGCCAAGGGCAAAAATGTCATCGTTGGCAAAAACAATGCGGGCAAAAGCAACATAATTAAAGCCATCGACCTGGTGCTGGGAGCCAGCAGCCCAGATTGGGAAAAAAGCGACAATATTACCGAAACTGATTTTTTCAAAACCTCTTCGGAAATTTTAATTTACTGCGAATTAACCAGAGAATCTGGCGAATTATTAAATTTTGATGGCTTATATAAGTGCTATGGATTTTACAGGGATAATATATGTCACAATATAAATCCCGCAAACAAGGACGAGTTGCTCAGATGCTTCGAAATTAGCCCTGATGATGGGACAAGACGACCTTATATAAATCCTAAATTACGGAATCAAAGAAGTTTTGAAAATGAGTTAGATGATAAACACATTTTTTCATTAATATTTCACGCTCATAAAGGGTCCGATAAGAAAGTGCGTAAAGAACTTCGGTTGCTATATAGGCAAAATACAACCGCTCCCTGGTATCTTGCGTTTAAGGCTGCAATACGCTCAGAATTACTACAAAGCGCTATCATTCCCTCATTCCGGGACCCGCAAAATCAACTTCGGATTTCGAATTGGACATGGTACGGCAAACTGCTTAAAACCTATCTATCAGATAAGCACAATGAGAAGCTAATAAAGGCATTCAATAAGGTTAAAAAAGTTTCCAATTCGCTATTCAGGCAGCTCCATGAGTCTATTGGCGATAGCAAAATCAGAGTCGCATTCCCCGGCACAAAAATTTCATTCCAATTTAATCCAGACTGCAAGCAAGACATTCATAAGAATGCCATTATCTATGTCGACGATGGATTCAATAGCCTTTTAGAAACTAAAGGTGCAGGAATCCAAAGTGCTGTAATCATTGGATTATTCGATTACTATACTCGGAAAATAGTTCACACCGGCAGTTCTTTGCTGGCCATAGAAGAGCCTGAATTATACCTTCATCCACACGGAAGAAGAATGTTATCCGCGCGCTTAGATGACTTTTTAGATAACGGGAAGAATCAAGTTATTGCTACGACACATGCCACGGAATTTCTTAACTCTGCGCATGAAAACTTAAATATAATCGTGGTGCGAAAAACCGACTCAAATGGTTCTGCCGCTAGAAATATCACCATAAATTCTCTTAAAGAAAAACAGATTTTGCTTAAGAGCCAAAATATAGAAATGTTTTTTGCCGATTTTGTCGTGCTTGTCGAGGGCAATGGCGATAAGTATATCTTTGAGGCGATATCGCGCGAATATGGGAGTCGCAAAAAGAAATTAGGTGAAAGCTGGCTAGATGAGAACAATGTTTCCGTAATTGCTGTAGGTGGCAAGACTGAGTTCCTGAAGTATGCCCAAAAACTTAACGAGCTGGACATAAAATACGTTGTTGTCGCGGATTTCGACTTTTTTATTGATGGTATTCAACAATACTTAACCGCCATCTCCAGAACTGATTTAAAAGACAAACTAAATGCCTGTTTATCTTTAATCTCGCCAGTATCATCCAGTTTGCCCGAAAATATAGATAATCGGTTGGATGCGTTTTTTGATGGCATAGCAGAACCTCGTATTAAGAGGCAAAAGCTCGAAAAGGCAATCAAATCATATCTCGGACTAGCCGTAACATACAAACAGCTTTCCTTGTTAAATAGGAGTTCGGTGCGTGAATGTGCGGCTCTGATAAAGGAGCTTGAAAGTGTCGGAATATTTATTTTGACGGGCGAGCTTGAGAATTTCTATAAAAAATCCACCTCTGATATTCAAGCGAGCGGAAAAGAGGAACGAGCCTTGGCGATTGTGGCACAAGCAATCGACAAAGATGAACCCATTTCCCGCTATGTGAAAACACGGGAATATGTCAAAATCCTGAAGTACCTTAATACCAATTTAAAAGTTAAAAAGAAGTCAATTGATGTTTTCTCCGAACCTTTCGCTGTAGAAATAGACACAACCGCTGCGACTGACAACTTGGATGATGTCCCATTTTGATAATTTATGCCAGATAAAGAAATCAAAACCATTCCGGACCTGATTCTTTATCATGCGAGCGGACAGAAGCGTAAATCAGTAGGTTCCATTTTGGAACATGCTGCCGCTGACGGCAAAGATAATTTATGCCGCGTGTAGAAAAAATATATAAGGTGGAATAGGCAAATGAGCAAGAAACTACCTGACAATCAAATAGCTTTTTATCAATCGCCCGATGGGGCTGTGAACATCGAGGTATTATATGCGCAAGAGAATATCTGGCTGACGCAGAAAAAGATGGCGGAATTGTTCAATACAACCCCGCAAAACATAACGCTGCATCTGAAAAATATATATCAAGAGGGCGAAGTCGCGCCGGAAGCAACTTGTAAGGATTTCTTACAAGTTCAAAAAGAAGGCGGACGCGAAGTCTCCCGCGAACTGGCTTTTTACAGCTTGGAGGCCATCATCGCGGTAGGCTATCGGGTAAATTCCGAGCGCGGCACCCAGTTCCGTCAATGGGCAACCGGAATACTGAAAAACTACATACACAAAGGCTTTGCGCTGGATAGCGACCGGTTTAAATACGGCTCCCGGTTTAGCGCGCGATATTTTGACGAGCTTTACGAGGAAATCCGGGACATCCGCTCAAGCGAACGGATGCTGTATCAGAAAATAACCGATATTTACGCAACGGCCATAGACTATTCGCCGAAGGCATTTGAATCAAAACAGTTTTTCGCTACCGTGCAGAACAAGCTGCATTTTGCCATTACCGGCCAGACTGCAGCGGAAATTATCAAAGAACGCGCCGACGGCAAGAAGGCGCACATGGGCCTTACCACATGGCGGCGTGCGCCGAAAGGCAAGATTATGCCCAGCGATGTAATGGTTGCCAAGAACTATTTGAACAAGGACGAGTTAACCAGCCTCAACCGCATCGTGAATATGTATCTGGATTATGCTGAAATGCAGGCGGCGCGGCACATCCCGGTGACCATGCAGAGCTGGATAGACAAGCTGAACGCTTTCCTGCAATTCAACGAACGAGAGATTCTTACCGATGCCGGAAAAATCAGCCATGCGGTGGCACAGGAATTGGCTTTGAAGGAATATGAGCATTACCGTAAAGTTCAAGACCGCGAGTATATCTCGGACTTCGATATTGAAGTCAAAAAAATGCTGGCAAAAGACAACGCGGCTGCCAAAAAGTCCAAAAAACCAAAGAAGGGTCCAACCCAGTAAAGACAGAATTATGTTGCCGCTTAAGATTGCCCAGCGAATGCTTCAAGAACGAGGCTCGGTTGATAAACAAACCGAGGCCTTGATAAACCGATATGCACTCACCTTCCCGCGAGCACGGGTGGCGAAGCTTGTCAAACGGCTGGAAACGCTGCCGGAGTTGAAGCTCAAGGGGTTCAACGGCCCGGCGTATAGACTTACATTTTCGGAAGTATCGCGTCACCTTGGCCCCAAGGGAGCTTTTCGCCTTCTGGAGAAAGCGGACCTTGCCGATTTACAAGCTAAAGCCGCTTTGGTTGCCGCATGGTCCAGCCGGTTGGACTTCTTTTTCCAGTGGGGCGAGTTGTTCCAGCTTCTGCGCGATTTTGACGAGCATATAGAGGTCAGCCGCGAACCGCTTCTTGCTGACGGGCATGTGACCGAGTATGCTTCCGAATATTTCTCGCATCCGTCTATATTCTTCGACTTGCTGCATCTGAATAATCCCGTCTATCCGGCAAAACGAGATATTCCCGAGTTGGTCTGCGCCGGTTACCAAGGCAAGATGCCGTGGATGGAGTATCAGGAAACGCCGGAATATAAAATCAAATGCCAAACTTATGCCGAGCGGCAGATTTTCAACTCCGTTTTGCCGAAAGACGATGTCGCATTTCTCGAGGATGTGCGTTCAAGGCCCTATCGGCTTAAGCGGGAATTGTTTCCAAAGCTGGGCCAAGCTATCTGGTGCGCTGACGGAATTGCCGATATGCGCCGCGAATTCGGCAGCTTGGCAAAAATTACCCCGGTAGCAACGGTTAAAATTCTGGAGCGCGGGAAGCTGATTGAAAATATTGTGTCGGAGCATATCGCCAAGGCATTCTCGGCCCCGGAATACGACAGGCTGATAGCGCTGGAAAAGAACTATGCAGAGGCTTCGGTTTGGCGACATGTTGAATGGTTGCGCCAGTCTGGCAGCCTATACTACCGGCAGATGCCTTCGGGCGGTTTGAGTAGCCTGATTACAGCGGTAGCCATGCTCCAACATGAGATAACAACCGACCGGGCCAATACCGTCAAGGCGGATTTTCTGGAGCTTACCGGCGGCAAAGAGATGCAAAGCTATTTCCAATTGCTTGGCGCGAAAAACATTAAAGCCGTCGACAAGTTTTTGGTGGAACAGTCAGATTATTTTAGTCGTTCCGTCTCGGAAGAGGATATCGAATCGCTTATCAAACGGATGCGGCCCAGCCGCCACGCTGAAGCGGCGGGAACGGATTCCACCAAGTTGCTGGCCCAATTAAAAGCCATGCTTGAGGATTCCCGACGCCATCAGACCCCGCGAGAAGAATCTTTTGCAATTCCGCCGCTGAGCGAAACCGAGAAGTGCAAATACCGCAATTATCCGAGGAAGGATATCATCGGGTTCAAAAACTGGCAAGCGGGTTCCCGTTCCTATGAGCTGCTAGTGAACGGCAAGCGCGAGCGGATTAATTATCCGCAGTTTCTGGTCCTGCTGTATCTGGCGATTGCGCTCAAAAAGGATAGCCACAATGGTTGGGTGTCGGTCGAGCAGGCCATGACAGATGCGGTTGTGGACCCTGAAGACGAAAGAGCTTTCGCTCGAGAGGTTACGGAACTTAATCAACGCTTATCGCGCCATGCCGAGCCTAACTCCGCAAAGTTTATTCAGAATCTCAGAGGCGAAAGTAAGTATCGGCTCAGCACCATGCCTTCGCGTATAAAAGCTCCTGATACGCGCTGGCTGAAAAATAAATTTTCCGAAATTCGGCGCGAAGTTATCGCCGAACGCAATAAGCGTATCCGGCAAATAAAAGAGTCCAAATCCCTGCCGAAAGTCAGCTAGAAGGTCAACCTGTGATTAATACCCTGCGCGTCACCGCTATTGCCAATCGGGTTTATATTATGCACAATATCTATAATAAATCTAGATTTAGTGTATGCATAAAAAACAAGACTCAGCGAAAAAACTATTTGCAATAGCGACGGCACAGCAGGGGTATTTTACCCATCAGCAAGCTGTCGAGGCTGGCTATGGGAATAGTGCCGCAGTTTTTCACGTAAAAGCAGGCAACTGGCTGCGCGCAAGGCACGGTATCTACCGGCTTGCCCAGTTCCCGCCTCAAGACCGCCCCGACCTTGTGCTCTGGGCGCTTTGGTCAGCTAACCGCAAGGGCGAGATTCAGGGAGTATATTCCCACGAAACTGCGCTGTCCATTTACGAGCTTACCGATATCATGCCCGCTAAATTTCACATTACGGTTCCCAAGCTGTTCCGCAAAAACAGCGCAATCCCGCATAACATAGTTCTTCACCGTGCAGATATAAAGCCGCAGGATATCCGCAAGATGCAGGGCTACCTCATTACGACGCCTGCAAAAACTATAATGGATATGCTGAAAGCGGAAACCATACATCCGCGCGATATAATGGCAGCATTGAAGCAGGCAACGAAAAGCGGTCTTGTCACGCAAGAAGAAGCCCGCAGAATTCGCTTCACTAAACAATCACATGACCAATAACCGTTATAAAACCGCCGCCTCTTTTCGCCGGGCACTTGAGGACCGCCTCCAGATTCTTGCTGTGAAAAACAATCTTGAATTGCAACGTATGCGACGGAGGGTGGCGTTCAATCGCTTTCTCGCGCGCATGTTCTCAGACAAAACTGCCGGTTGGGTTTTGAAAGGCGGCTATTCAATGGAGTTGAGGCTGGACAATGCCCGTTCGACCAGAGATATAGACTTGAGCTTTAGCGGAAAGACCGGGGCAACCGGGAATAAACCGCACAAATTTATACTGGAACTTTTGCAGAAAACTGCTGCTACTGATTTGAATGATTTTTTCACTTTCCAGATAGGGCAATTGCAGATGGAACTGGATGGGCCGCTTTACGGCGGAGCAAGGTATCCTGTGCAGGCGCTGATTGACGGGAAGCTATTTATCGCGTTTCATGTTGATATTGCTTTGGGTGATTATATGCCCGCCGAACTGGAAATTGCCGAAGAGCCGGACTGGCTTTCTTTTGCGGGAATAGAGACTGCCAGATTTAACATGATTCCTCGTGCCGTGCAATTTGCGGAGAAACTGCACTCTTACACATTGCCCCGTGCCGTTCCAAATTCCCGCGTCAGGGATTTGGTGGACATGCTGCTCCTGATTAAAGAGGGAAAACTGGATAAATCAAACCTAAAGCAAGCATTAGCGGCGGTTTTTGCCAGACGGAAAACGCATGAATTGCCTGCGCGGCTGGATGTGCCTCCTGACATATGGGCAAAGCCGTTTCAGTCTATGTCCGCTAGTTGCGGACTTGCGGAGGATATCTCTGGCGCGTTTGACCTTCTTAACCTATTTTATTCCAACCTCTAGGCTGGTTCACTCACTATTTGCGTTTCACAACACCGAGCGGGCAAACATTAAATACCTAGTTACTGGGGATATTATACATGTCCGTGAACTTGTCGGTAACGCTTTTTACTGGGCGATAGCGGCTTGCTGGGTTTGGGCATCCATCTTTGCCATTTTCAGCATCTTTTTGCCGGAAAACTCTTTTAGCTTCTCGCGTTCCTGACACTTGGCCATGTAGGCTATGAATTCGGGTGGCAAGGCCTTCAAAATCTTCAAGAGCTGTGAAATCCGGGCCTTGGTAATGCCGAATTCGATTGCGGCATGGCGATAGCCCAGCTTCGGGTCTGCGGCAAGGAAATCCCGCACTTTCAAGGCCTCGGCGACGATGTTCTTGGGCATCGGAATCTCTTTGACCGGCTTGCCGGGGGGAGGGTCTCCAAGCGCAATCCTGGAAGCGTGCTTCTGTTTGTAGCGATACATGTCGACGAGAAGGCAGACTGTTTCTGAAACATGTTTCCTGTCCGACGAGGGGAGAACTTTCTGTAAGTACTTGCAAAAGTGATACAAAAGTTAGCAAGCAAATTTTGATTTTCATATTTCTCGACGAGAAATGCTGTGCAAAAACGCTACAGTTCGAACGTAAAAATACTAATGCTAATACTTGCAAGCACATGCAAAAGCGATACCTATTCCGGGCATTAGTGGTCATATTAAGTGCAATCGTTTGAATTTCTCCATGTCACCACACTCGTCACTTCGTTGAAGAATGTCAGCCCGAACGATGTTTATGCCGGGAGGCAGGAGGAAGTGTTGAACGCAAGATTGGAAAAGAAACGCAGGACGCTGGCAAGACACAAAGCGATAAATCTTAAACTGGAGGAAAGTTCAGGAAAGTTGTAAACTGACAGAGGCGCACCCGGAGTTACACATTCGCAAATAGGCGAAAACTCCAAAAAGGTCAAAAGACATACACCCAAATCTCCCACGCCCGAGACGTACCAGTTGCCTTCCACGGAGGCTCCGTCGAACTGTCCGCGGTGCTACGACGAGGCGTCCGACGGCGTTTCCGTCAGCGGCGATCCGGCGGTCTATGCCCCCAACTTCGCGGGGCCGGTGGATTCCCGGGTGTTTTATCTCAGAGACAACCAGGACGCCGGCGACATCGGCAGGTCGTGGCGGCATTCGTTTGAATCATCGGTGCGGGTGTATTCGGCGGCGCGGCTGCTGGCGTCGGCCTCGGTTGCGGGCGGTTGGAGCGACCCGTACAAGAGTCCACGCCATCGCTGAGTATATCCGCCAATTCATAAATCTTTACGGCCCGCACGCCGCGCGCGAGGATGCTGTCTTGTTCCCCGCCATAAAATCCGTTATTCCGGTCAAGGAACTGACCGATATTGGCGACCGGTTCGAGGACAAGGAGGAGCAGTTTTTTGGGAAGGGCGGGCTTGAGAAAATGGTCGCCAAAGTTGCGGATATAAAAAAGCTTGGCATTTATGAATTATCACGGGGCAGGCTGGGTGGAGAAAAGTCAATATAGTATGGAGAAATACTGTTAGAACACGCATGGGCAATCTGTAAAATTAAAGAAAGCTGGAAATATATTTGTGAGTGTGTATGTATTTCGAGAATAGAGAAGACGCCGGACGCCGTTTGGCCGAACTGCTGGTCGAGCATAAAGGCCCAAATACAGTTGTTTACGCGTTGCCTCGCGGGGGCGTTATGGTGGCTAAGGAAATCGCGGCCCGGCTTGCCTCGCCGATGGATCTTGTTATCCCACGTAAAGTGTGTCATCCCGAGCAAAGCGAATACGCAGTGTGTGCTGTTGCCGAGGACGGGCATGTGATGTGCGATGAAGATACGGAAGCTTCCTTGCCTAAAGCCTGGCTTAGCGCTGCGATAGAGCGTGAACTCAATGAGGCTCAACGGCGGCGTGAGGTTTATCTGGAAGGGCGCAAACCTATTTCCGCCTCCGGTAAGACCGCTATCATAGTTGACGACGGCGTAGCCACCGGCTTGACGCTGCTGATGGCTTTGTTCGAAATAAAACATCAAAAGCCTGCGAAAATAGTTGCGGCGGTTCCGGTTGTGCCAGCGGATGTCGCCGCTAAAATCAAGCGTGATTCCTACGAGCTGATTGCGCTGGATATTCCGGTGGTCTATAAAGGCGCGGTGGGTAGGTATTACAGGGAATTTAACCAGGTGGATGATTCTCAGGTGGTGGAAATTATGCGAATGGCGCATTCGTATACTGGCCGCAAAAACGTTTTGTGATGGCTGCGGTATGTTTTAGCGTCAGGCGGTTCTTGTAAGAACACCTGTTGGCAAGCCGGGCTGTTAACGGCTCAAAAGTTATTAGGGAGGGTAATATGAACACCGAAGAAATAAAGAAACTCTATACTGCCGTGGTCACCACTCGCGGCGGTAGGCAGGGACATGTGCTTTCTGCCGACGGAATCCTGAATATGGATTTGGTCGCTCCCAAAGAGATGGGCGGCTCAGGCGCGCAGGGCACTAATCCGGAGCAGCTTTTCGCGGGAGCATTCGCGGGATGTTTCGAAAGCGCACTCAGGCTCGCCGCATCTTTGCGCAAAAAGCCGCTCCGGGATGCCAGCATAACCGCGCATGTCACGCTTAACGCCGCCGAGAAAAATAATTTCTTCCTTTCCGTTGAACTGCACGGCAAGCTTGACGGCATCTCTAAAGACGAGGCGCTGGAGTTGATGCGCGCCGCTCACGAGATATGTCCCTATTCGAAGGCGACACGAGGCAATGTTGAGGTAAAACTGTTCGCGGACTAGCAGTCTGCCGGGAGCCGGTTTCACTATTCCGCATCAAGTGGTAAAATACTCCTGTTGGGAGAGTTTAGCTGTATGCGCGATAAAATATTGATGGTGGATGACGACAAGGAGCTCCGCGAGGAGTTCTGCGACTGTTTCGATGAATATGACGTTACGCAGGCTGCCTGTGCCGAGGACGCGTTGTATATCCTTAAAAAACCCAACGAATTCAACCTGATAATCATGGATTTCCGCATGCCCGGCATGGACGGGCTTACCGCGCTCGAGAAGATAAAGGCGTTGTATCCCGAGAAAAGCGTGATAATGCTGACGGGCCACAGCTCGAAGGATGCTGCAATACGTGCGTTGCGCGGCAAGGCATGTAATTATATAGAGAAACCTTTTGATATTGGAAAGATGCGCGCCGTTATTGAGGCAGAATTGACGGAGAAACGCGGCCTCGGTGATCTCGGCACCGTGGATTCAGAGGGCAAGATAGAGCACGCCAAGCGGTTTATCGAGAATAACTGCTTTAAGAAAATCACGCTTGAGGATGTTGCGCAGGCTGTTTGCCTGAGCCCTAAATATTTAAGCCGGCTATTCCAGGAAACCGCCAGGATGGGATTTAACGATTACAAACTGAAAATAAAAATGTCGCAAGCCGATAATCTGCTTAAAACCACCGGCATGAGCGTGGAGCAGATATCTGCAAAGCTGGGCTACGAGAACCCCGAATCTTTTATCCGCCAGTTCAAAAAATTACGCGGCACGACTCCTGCTCGTTGCCGCAGGAAAGTGCATGCGCGTTCCAGATAAGATAATCCTTCTGCCTGCCTGGCATTTCATAGTTGCCACGCTGGTCGCCCTGGTCTTATATATAGTCAGCCTGCAGCACTTTCTTCTTTTCCATAATTTAGCCGAGATTTTCAGCATTGTCATAGCGTGCGGGATTTTCATGTTCGCCGTAAATTCCCGCAAGTTCCTTGATAACGGTTATTTTGTATTCCTAGGCACGGCGTATCTGCTGGTGGCCGGTCTGGATATGCTGCACATGCTGGCTTATAAAGGCATGGGAGTTATCTTCGGTTACAGTTCCGATCTGGCGACTCAGATATGGATAGCCGCGCGGTATCTGCAGGCTCTCGCGTTGCTTGTCGCGCCGTTTTCCATAAGAGACAGGAAGCGGCTGCCATATCTTCTTGCGGCGTTCGGATTGGCCGCAGGTTTATTCGTTCTGTCTATTTTCTACTGGCGGACATTCCCGCGCTGTTTTGTCGACGGACTCGGAGTTACCGCATTCAAAACGGTCAGCGAATACTGCATCATCGCCATGCTGGGTCTGGCTATTTTTGTCACAGCGTGGTTCCGCCGGGCTTTCAGCGCGGAGGTAATGTCGCTGCTTGCAGGCTCTATCGTTATAACGGTTTTCTCGGAATTCGCTTTCAGTTCCTATACCGATCTTTACGGCATTGCCAATGCTGCCGGCCATATTCTTAAAATCGCGGCATTTTACCTCATATATAAAGCGGTAGTCGAAACCGGCATTAAAAACCCGTATGAAATATTGCTCAGGGATTTAAAGCAGAACGAGGAGCGATTGCGCGCCAGCGAGGAGCGGTTTAAAGACATCTCCTATTCGATAGCCGACTGGGTGTGGGAAGTTAATCCTGACGGGATTTTCACTTTCTGTTCTTCCAAGGTGGAGGAAGTGCTGGGTTACACCGAAAAGGAAATGCTTGGGAAAATGCTTTTTGATTTCATGGAACCCGGCGAAGCCGTCAGGAATAAGGCCCGGTTCGAAAACCTAAAAACCAATAAATGGCCCATAAAAGACCTTGAAAACTGGAATATAACTAAAGACGGCAGGAAAATCTGCCTATTGACCAATGCCGTGCCTATTCTGGATGCAGGAGGAAATCTTTTGGGCTACCGCGGCGTGGATAAAGACGTCACTCTGCGCAAAAAGGTCGAGCAGCATGTGCGGTGGCTCGCCTCCTTCCCGCGCAAAAATCCCAATCCGATTGTGGAATTAGACCTCGCCGGGCATATTTATTACACCAATCCCGTGGCGCGGGTTACTTTTCCGGATATGCAATCTCTCGGAATAAATCACCCGCTTTTTGGGAATTGGCGGAATGCGGTGGAATTCTTTGCCCGGCCCGGGGAAACGGTATACCGGCGTGAATTGCAGATAGGTGGAAAATGGTTCCACCAGACTTTCGCTTATGAACAATCGCGTATACGCATTTACAGCGTAGACATTACTGAACGCAAGCAGGTTGAGGAACTGCTGCTAAAGAAACAAGAGGAGATGGAGATAATTTTCGATTCGGTCCCGGCACTGATATTCTATAAGGATAAATGCAATCGTTTGCTCAGGGTGAATAAAGCTTTCGCCGAGATCACGGGAAAGACCAAGGAAGAACTGGAAAACCAAGCTCTTTTTGACATGTATCCCAGAGAACAGGCGGAAGCTTTTTTTAAGGATGATAAAGAGGTGTTTTCTTCCGGTAAGCCCAAGTTTAATATCATTGAGTCGATAAATACCAAAGATGGCGTGTGCTGGCTGGAGACCAACAAGGTGCCGTACCGCGACGCGCACGGCGATATTATAGGTGTTATAGGTTTTGCTATTGATATTACCGAGCGCAAGTATGCCGAAGCCGTAATCCGGGACAGTTTGCAGCGGTTTGAGCTTCTTACCGGAACGGCCGAGGAATTGCTGAAGTCCCCTCATCCGCAAAGGCTGGTGGAATCGCTCTGCCGGAAAGTCATGGAGTTCCTGGATTGCCAGGTGTTTTTCAATTTTCTCGCAGACGAGACGTCGAACCGGCTTCACCTGAACGCTTTCGCAGGCATTCCTGCGGCGGAGGCCCGCAAAATCGAGCGACTGGATTACGGCGTGGCCGTCTGCGGCTGCGTGGCCAAGTCGGGCGTACGCATAGTGGCGGAGCATATTCCGTCAACTCCTGATGCGCGCACTGAACTGGTAAAATCATACGGGATCAAGGCTTATGCCTGTCATCCCCTTATAGGTTCCGACGGCAGCGTCGCGGGCACGCTTTCCTTCGGTACCACCAATCGCGAGACTTTCAGCGCCGAGGACTTGTCGCTTATGAATGCGGTGGCTTATCAGGTGTCCATCGCGATGTCCCGGCTGCGCAAGGAGCGCCTTATCCAAAGCATACAGCTTGAGATCTCCAATGCAAGGCTGCTGAAAGACGAGCGTCTACGGCTTTACAGCGTTCTGGAGACTTTACCGGTGTATGTGATATTGCTCAGGCCCGACCACCACGTTACTTTCGCCAACAAATTCTTTCGCGACCGTTTCGGAGAGGATAAGGGCCGGCCCTGTTTTGAATACCTTTTCAACCACCGCGAGCCTTGCGAGAACTGCCAATCGTTTAAGGTGCTGGAAAATAATTCCCCGCATCAATGGGCCTGGACCGGGCCCGACGGCCGCGATTACGACGTGTATGATTTTCCGTTTAAAGAGTCAGACGGCTCCATACATATATTGGAGATGGGCATAGACATTTCCGAGCGCAAGCGGGCTCAGGAAGCCTTGGCGAATGAGCAGCGGGCGCATGAGCAGGCCAAGCGCCTTGCCGATGTCGGCGCGCTTTCCGCGACTGTGGCGCATGAGCTCAGAAATCCGCTTGCCGCCATAAAAATGGCCGCGTATAATGTCATGCGTAAAGCCAAGAATCCCGAGCTAGATAAACATTTGCACAATATCGACAAAAAAATACATGAAAGCAACCAGATAATAAGCAATCTTCTATTTTACTCGCGTATAAAGCCGCCTCAGCGGGAAAAGACGCGCCTTTGCGATATAATCTCGGAAGCTGTTGTCTCGGCGCAGGAACGGTTCCCCAAGCATAAAGCCGTTCTGGAGAACCATATCGATGCGGCTGCTGATGTTTTTGTGGAAGTCGACCCGGTGCAGATAAAAGAGGTCTTCGATAATGTTCTCAACAATGCCTATGATGCCGTGAACACCGACGGCGGACATATCGGAATAACGGCGAAGCCTTCAGAAGACAATATCATAGAGATACACGTGCGCGACAACGGCGGCGGTATAAGCGCGGAGAATCTCGGGCGCGTAAAGGAGCCGTTTTTTACCACCAAAGCCAAGGGGACAGGGCTTGGTCTTGCGGTTTGCAGCCAGATAATACAGCTGCACGACGGCACACTCGACATTGCAAGCAAACTAGGCGAGGGAACGGATAATATTATTAGACTTCCGGTTTGCGTTGGCGGTGGCGCATGAAAAAAAAGATATTGATAATCGACGATGATGCCGAGCTTTGCGAAGAGCTTGCTGACGCGCTTGCGGGCGAAGGCCATCAGGTTCAGACCGCCTGCGACGGCGTTTCCGGTCTGCGGCTTGCGATTTCCGGGAAATACGATGTCATAGTGCTTGATTTTAAAATGCCCGGCATGACCGGCGACGAAGTTCTTAGAGCAATGGGCACAAAACCTGACCGCCCGAAGATATTTTTTATTACTGGTCGTCCCGAGATAGAAAAATTCGTAATCGATGAAAATCTCTCCGGCCTGGTTGATGTGGTGATGGGCAAGCCTTTCGATATAGATATTTTCCTGGAAAAAATAAAGACCATTTGAAGAGTCTCTTCCTTCTGGTAGAAAATAATCAATAAAAGTGCGAATCGTCCTATTACCTCCTTTATTGCGCTGCGCTAAAATGTATTAAGAACGCTGAAGGAGGTTTATTTAATGGGGTTTAAGAGAACGATCGTGCTGGTGGCTTCCGACGATAATTCGTGGGTTCCCAATATGCAGCAGATCCTCGACACGGTAGGTTATATTCCGGTCCCTTTGCTGGATGTGCGCAGCATGCTGGATTCTGTCGAAGCGATCAAACCAGATGTTGTTCTGCTGGGTCCGGCAATGAAACGGAAAAACGCGTTGAGCGCGGCGCGCGGTTTGAAGGAAATTCTTCAAATTTCTACCCCGGAAATTGCAGTTGGATTGCGGAATTCGGCGGCGGCTGGCGGTCCAGGCCTGTGCAGAATTTTCCTTACATACCCTGAGGGTATGCTCGTCAAATTCTGCGTCGGACTGTCCGCGCCATCCGCCGCCTCGGTTCTCGCAACCAACTGCAATTTCCGGGCTAACATGCCACTTTTGCTTGTCGGCGGTTATTCGGGCGGAAAAAAACGTCTGGGAGCATATTCCCCTTATGTAGATTCCTGGGTTCGTAACCCTTTCCGGTGTAAAGTTGCAACCAAAAATGACCCATTAGTTGCAACGAAAATTGACCCGCCCTTAATGCATTTTTAACACATTTCCGCTGGTCTGTAAACCTTTGCCAGCCTTTCCTTTTTCTCCTGCTTCCT
>Ga0265297_10003924_pt1 | contig 25508 bp, 24 predicted proteins | sample Munlanlwell13791_FD_192502 | JGI IMG/M metagenome (GOLD analysis project Ga0265297, IMG submission 192502) | Leachate microbial communities from a municipal landfill in Southern Ontario, Canada - Leachate well 137-91 | ecosystem: Engineered > Solid waste > Landfill > Unclassified | place... | reverse complement strand
TGGCCGTTTGCGTATGCTCGGGCAATATACAGAAACCGCGAAAACCGTATTCCCTGGCTTCTTCCGCCACTTTCCTGACTTCTTCTTTAGTTGCTTCTTTTTTGAGAAAAGTCTGGTCGATGATTTTAGCGTAATTCATAATGATTGCTTTGGCTTAAATTTGTTTTTCCCTTTTGTCGGTGGTGACTCTTCCACCCTGCCATTGACCTTTATAAAGATTGGATTCTCCTTCTACTTGAAAAAACATTATGTGAACCACCCTGGAGCCCATTTCCAAATCGAACTTTTCATCCCTGAAATTATATATTCCCATGGTCAGACCGCCTTTGTAGCCAGGCGGAGTTTGCCCGCCAAAAATAAAAACGCCTGAGCGAAACAGCGTAGATCTTGGCGTCATTATGGCCAACAAATCATCAGGCATGTTAACGCTTTCAATAGTTTTCATCGCGTAATAAGTGTGGGGCTTGAGTTCGGTCTTTACCTTTTTTCCTTCTTTATATTTGGCAACCAGCTTCATTCCCGGCGTCTCCCTTTCTTCCACTCCCATAAATCCCTGACCTTGCATTTCATACAATTCCCCTATCCTTAGGTCAAAACCGGCTCCCTCGGGATTCTTTAATTCCCTTTCTGACAGATTTTCCAGCAAACCTTTATTATTCACCAGCTCATGCAGTTTTTTAATACCCAGTACCATAAATTTAAACCACCAGTCGATGAAGTTTACCTCTTTTGGAGTTTGCCTTCATCTCCAGCCTTCGCTCGGCTTTTCCTCGCTCGGCTAAATAAACGTTTTCCAAAAGATGGGCGACGGTCAAGGGACCTAAGCCGCCAGGTACGGGAGTTAAAAAAGAAGCTTTTCCCTCAACGCTTTTTCTGTCTACGTCTCCCGCTACCTTTTTATTTTTCAGGACGACAATCCCGGCATCAATCAAGACAACTCCCTTTTTTATCATATCTCCCTTAACCAGACCGGGACAACCGCACACCGTAATGATAATGTCAGCTTTTTTTATTTTAGGTCCAGAAATATTTTTTCTCAACAAATAATCTGTCTTTATTCTTTCTTTCTCTAAAAATTTTATCAGGCTTTGCCCCAAAAAATCTGAATTAACCAAAGCTATAATCTTTTTGTCTTTAAAATCACTAACCGAGCTTTTCAAAGCAACCAAGATAGCCGAAATTAAGGGTGAAGAAAAACGAGTCTCTTTACCGAAGCCGTCAACGTCTTTGAACGGACTTATTTTACCGACGATTTCTCCCGCGTTTAACTTCCGTGGCAGAGGCAGCTGAACGATAATTCCGTGAACGGCCTCATTCTTGCTCAACCGTTCTATTTTCCGGATGATTCTTTTCCCCGAAATCGTTTCTTTGAATCTGGAATGACTGACTTCAATCCCGATATTTTCTGCCGCTTGTTTTTTATTTCTGATAAAGAGCTCAGAAGCAGGATCTTTGCCAACGGAAATCACGGACAAGACGGGCGTAATTTTGTCTTTCGATATTCTTTTCTTCAATCTTAGTAAAATCTTTTGAGCCTTGCTTTTACCATCGAAAATCTTCATAAACCGGGTGTTTCCTAACCATCTTTTTTACTTCTCCCCTGATTTCGTTTTTAATTTTCTGGCTACCAATGTTCTTTATCAGTTTGACAATGAGACGCACCACTGCCCTGCATTCTTTTTCCCTGAATCCCCTGCTCGTGACAGCCGGACTGCCCAGTCTTATGCCGGAAGGATTGAAAGGAGGCCTTTTGTCAAACGGGATGGCGTTGCGATTTACGTAAATTCCGACTCTGTCCAGTTCGTCCTGGATTTTCTTGGAACTGTCACTAAATGGAGAAACGTCTATAACCATTAAATGATTATCGGTGCCCCCCGAAACCACTCTTATACCCTGCTTTGCAAACTCATCGGCCATTGCCTTGGCATTCAAAATGATCTGTTTTTGGTATCTTTTAAAACCAGGCTTCATCGCCTCTAAAAAACAAATTGCTTTGGCGGCAATGACATGATCCAAAGGACCGCCCTGCATCCCGGGGAAAACTGCTTTATCTATTTTCTGGGCCAGATTCAACTTTCCTTTCGGATCAAGTCTATCTTCAATCTTGGACATTATCAAACCGCCCCGGGGCCCTCTTAAAGTTTTATGCGTGGTGGTTGTAACCACGTCGCACCAGGGAAAAGGATGAGGATGGTAGCCAGTAACCACCAAACCTGCGATATGGGCAATATCCGCCATCAAATAAGCTTTAACCTTATCGGCAATTCCCCTAAAAGCTTTGAAATTAAGAGTTCTCGAATAGGCGGTCGTGCTGACAATAATCAGTTTCGGTTTAAACCTTAAAGCTATCCTTTCAACCTCCCTCAAATCAACTTTTTCAGTTTTCGGATTAACCCCGTAATAAGCGAACCGGTACAGCTTTCCCGAAAAATTAACCGGAGAACCATGAGTCAGATGCCCGCCGGCCGACAAATCTATTCCCAAAATTCTGTCCCTGTAATTTAATAAAGCCAGATAAACGGCAGCGTTAGCCTGAGACCCAGAATGCGGCTGGACATTGACATGTTCCGCGCTAAAGAGCTTCTTGGCCCGGTCGATTGCCGTCTGTTCAATTTCATCAATAAATTCATTTCCGCCGTAATAGCGCTTTCCGGGGTAGCCTTCGGAATATTTATTGCTCAAAGGAGTTCCCATGGCAACAAGAACCTGCTGGCTGGCATAATTTTCCGAAGGAATCAAAACCAAGCCGTCTCTCTGGCGCTGGATTTCTTTTTTAATCAAATTATAAGTTTTAGGATCACTTTTCTGTAGTTTCATGATTTTTTTACCAATTCTCTTAGATTTTTTTGAAAATTGCTCTCTAAATTTTCTTTCATTTCCCTGTGAAATTTTTCATTGTAATCTTTGACCGCCGACATAATCATCGAACAGCTTTCTTCTTCCGGACAGAAACCCACCAGATGGCATTTGGGAACGATTAACCTCGCCAGAAAATCATAACCCCTATCTGATAAAATCTTCCTGATCTGAACTGCTTCCTTTATCGTATTTCTCCTCATTTCTTCTTCCGCAGTCTGGCACAATCTCAAAGGATAATATCCCGTTAAAAGATTATACAAGTCATACTCCTGCAAGATATCAATCTTTATTGCACGGGGAACGACGAAAATTGCGTCTTTTGGTTTAACGCCCATCCTTATCAGTTCTCGGTAAGTTTCCATTGCCCGGAGGCCTGTTTTTAAATATTCCGAAAGCAGGTATTTGTCATTCTTTATTGAGGGCGGAACGGAAAAGACCACTTCTATTTTTCTCAAAGCGCCTTCGGTAATTTTGCCCCGCTCAATGCTCTTTTTAAATTTCAACAATGTTTTTTCCGCTCTTTCTGCGCAATAATAGATGGATTCTATGATTTGAGGACAAGTTCTGTGTCTTTTTTTCTCTCCCCAAATCCGCCAAGGGATGGAAGATAAAACTTTAATCCTTAAAGCCGAATTGTAATCTCTGAAAATTGACTGGCGCAGAGAAAGCAATTTCTGCCAATTCTTTTTTATTTTCTCCAGAGAATTAAAAATAAGTCTTGTTTCTCTTTCCAATTCAAGCAACTTCTTCTTTAACCCGGGAGTCATTAAAACATCCACGGAAACAAGAGCGGAACCGTCCTTTAATTTTATTTTCTTCCTGAGTTCTCGGGTCAGATTGGATTCCTTCGGATCCTTAAAGATATTCGGATAAGGATAAACATTTCTGGGAGCCGCTTCCCTGGTAGGATACAACCAGCCAATCCCCAATTTCTCTGCTTCTTTTTCGATTTTTCCGAGCAGTCCCGCTAACTCATCCGGCATCCACTCTTTCTCCTTAAGATATTCTTTTTTCAGACCGATTATCGTTTCTATGGGCAATTGGACTATACCTGTTCCGTAAATTCCGTACTGCAGGATCTTTGAAGCTTCGTCTTTCTTTATCTTTCTGGACAAGAGAAGATTCAAAAACCTGATGATCTTTTCCGAGGTCTGCCGGTAAAGCACCTCAGCTTTTTTATTTGAAAAAATACCGTCTGGATAAACTATGTCTTTTTCCGTAGTTTCCGTCCGACGGCCGGAAGACATCAAAGAAGAAGAGAAATATGTGCCGGTTAGAATGGAATCCAAAAATTTACTACCCTCATAAGTCAGGCAAAGAGAGGGAGTGGTGGCAATGGAAGCGTGCCCCCGCAAAGAAGATTTCAGCAATATTTTTTTTATCCTTTCTGAAACTTTCTGTCCTTTTTCTTCAATCTCATCAAGAAGTTTTTTGATTGATTTCCCTTTAAAGGTCAAAAGGGCGGATAAGGCCACTATTTCCTGGGGATTTAAAACTCCTGTCTCGTCTTTCAGAACAGGAGTTATCCCCAAAAATCTTACTTTTAAGTTGGAGGTTAAAGATGGCTTCATTGAAAATGAAATTTCAATTTCATTGACCGTTTCCGCTTTCTTGGTTTATTTTACTGGCGGCAGCGTCATTCTGGTCGGCATATTTGTGGTCTTTTTGTTTCAAGTAAGGAATCTCTGCCCTTGTTGAAAGAGTTTCGAAGGTCATGGCGCAAATCCTCATTCCGGCATAAAGGATGATAGGCATAATTCCCATATTGCCCAGCTCCATTACTGCCTTGCCTTTCCATCCCGGATCAAAGCGGGCTGCGGTTGAATGGACTACCAGCCCCAATCTGCCCAAAGAGCTTCTGCCGTCTAGTCTTCCCATCACGTCATCGGGCAGAATGATCTCTTCTCTGGTAATGGCAATGACGAATTCTTTAGGTTGAAGAATAAAAGGACCTCCCTCCTCCACTATAACTTCCTCCATCACCTCCTCGAAATCAGTCTTTCTTTTCAAGTCCAGGTAGGGATACTGGGTTGGCTTAAAGGTCTTAAAAGTATTGCCCAAGTGCAAATCCAAGGAGCACGGACCCAATTGTTCGTTAAAATCAGGCTCAGGAATAATCATAATCTTCCTTTCCTCTATATATCTTTTAATATCCTTGTCAGATAAAATCATGGTGTTATTTCAATGCCCATATTGCGGGCGGTGCCCTCGATAACCTTCATGGCGCTTTCAACGTCATCGGTATTAAGATCGGACATTTTAGTCTTGGCAATATCCATAAGCTGAGCCTTGGTTATTTTGGCCACCTTTGTTTTATTAGGAGAACCTGAACCTTTTTCAATGCCAGCTGCCTTCTTTAAAAGCTCGGAGGCTGGCGGCTGTTTCAGTCTGAAACTGTAAGTCCTATCCTGGTAAACCGTAATTTCTACTGGGATCACAAAGCCCTGATTTTCCTTGGTCGCATCGTTAAACTTCTGACAAAACTCGGCTATATTTACGCCGTGCTGAGCCAGAACAGGACCTACCGGAGGAGCTGGCGTGGCCTGGGCCGCTTTGATCTGCAATTTAACTATTGCTTTAATTTTTTTCATATTTTTTCCGAGACTACATTTTTTTAATTTGTAAAGAATCCAATTCAACGGGAGTATCTCTTCCGAACATATTAACCAGCACTTTTACCTTTCCTCTTTCCTGGTCAATCTCGGAAATTTTACCGTCAAAATCCTTGAAGGGGCCATCTGTAATTTTCACCAACTCCCCTACCCTCACTTCTATTTTATACTGCGGCTCTTCTTCTTCCATCCGTTTTTTCAAACTATCAATCTCTTTCGTTTCCACCGGCACTGGTGTGGTACCCGCCCCCACGAAACCAGTCACATTCGGGGTATTTCTCACCACGTACCAGCTGTCATCGGTAACAATCATCTCTACCAGCACGTAACCCGGATAGATTTTTTCTTCTATTTGTTTCCTTTTGCCGTTTTTAATTTTAATCTTTTTTTCCTTGGGTACAATAACGTTGAAAATCTTATCTTCCATGCCCAAAGACTCGACTCTCTGTTTCAGAGCGCGGGCTACCGCATCCTCATAACCGGAATAAGTATGCAGGACGTACCAATTTCTTTCTTCGCCAATTTGCTGTTTCGGCATAATAGTTTCGAATGAAGATTATCTTACTATAAACTTTTCCAACAAGCTGGTAAATAAAATATCCAGGCCCCCCAGATAAATTGCCACGATAAGCGAAACCCCAAGCACGATTAAAGTGTATCTTATGGTCGTTTCCCTGGTCGGCCAATTAACCTTTTTCATTTCCAATTTGACCTCTTTTAAGAAAACGGCTATTTTATTAGGAATATTTGCCATACTCATGGTTCTTAAAAAGCCCGGCGCGGGCTCTTAGTTAAAGATAAACCAAGGGCCAGCAATTGTCAACTGCCTACAAAACCAATGCTTTTAAACGTCCAGATTCTTAACTTTCTTGGCGTGTGTCTGGATAAACCTTTTACGAGGAAAGACTTCATCCCCCATCAGAACATCGAAAATCCTGTCAGCCTCTTTCGCCTCGTCAACATTCACCCTTAATAACATTCTTTTCTCTGGGTTCATGGTGGTTTCCCACAGCTGATCGGGATTCATCTCCCCCAACCCTTTATACCGCTGGAGACTGACTCCGGCAATTTTCTCCTCGCCCAATTTGGCTTTAGCGGGCATCGATTTCTTCAACGCTCCTAAAATTTTATCCTTTTCTTCCTCGCTGTAAGCATAATCTATTTTTTTACCGGTTTGGATACGATAAAGGGGCGGCTGGGCAATGTAAATATAGCCACGTTCAATAAGGGGCCTGAAGTGACGATAGAAAAGAGTCAAAAGAAGAGTCCTGATATGGGAACCGTCAACATCAGCATCGGTCATGATAATAATACGGTGATATCTCGCCTTCTCGATATTGAAATCTTCGGCAACGGCTGTTCCCAAGGCAATAATCAAAGACCTTATTTCTTTTGAAGTTAAAATCTTATCAAGCCTGGCCCTTTCAACATTAAGAATCTTTCCCCTCAAGGGCAAAATCGCCTGGAATCTTCTGTCGCGAGCCTGCTTGGCACTATTGTGGACAAAAACCCCGGAAGCTAAGGCAAAATTATGGGTGTCTTCAACTTCTAAATCATAAACGTCTATTTTCTTTTTCAGTTCGATAATTTTTTTGATCTTATGGTTGTAATTTAGAACAGCTTCTTTTAGTCTTTCTTCATTTTTATTAAAAAATCTCTGGCGAATTGTCTCGTACCTTAAAAGACTTTTATCCCTTAAATCCATTCTTTCTTGGCTGTATTTTTCTTTGTCGATTTTCCCATATTCTTCAAAAATTTCTCTCAATAATTTTAGGGCTTTCTCTCGATAAGTATTATTGTAAGTCTTTTTTCTTTCTATCCTAAATTCCGGCGTCCATTGCTCTTTAGTTTTTTGACTACGCCATTTCAAAAGCTCTTTATTTGCCCATTGTATTTTTGCTTTTTCAGAGAGTTCTTCTCTCTTTTCTGGATGTCTTGTAAAATATTCTTTTATTTTCCTGGCCCACTTCCTTTTATTTCCGGAATTACTCCAATATGTTTTTTGATTTTCATATAAAAGTTTTTTATTCTTTTCTCGATAGTCTCGGTTCTTTTTATAAAAATCAAGGAACTTTTCAACCATATATTTCTTATATTCCTCATTTTCCCATTGTTTTTTTGCTCTTCTACTCAACATCCCCTTCATTTTGGGAGTACTCATAATCTGTCTGATTTTTTCTCGATATCTTTCTAGCTTGTGAATTTGTCTTGTTTTTTCTTTTATATCTTCTCGATGAATTGTCTTCTCTAAGAATTTGGTGTGGTAAAGTAAATGTTCCAATCTTGGCATTCTAATTAAATTATTGGGGTTATTATTTAATTTATTGAAATCAAGATGATGAAGAGTATCTCCTTTGTCTTTTGAATAAACTTGACGTTTTAAATTGTATTCATCAGCCAAGAGATGACTAAAAATCCATCGTTTATCTTTATTATCATAAACTAACTCATATCCCTTAATGGTTATTCTTTTTCCTAATCGTGAAAATTGGCGTCTTAACGGCATTAGGGAATCTTTAACTGTGAGCTCTTTCGCTTCTTTATAAGAACCGCTTCTCAACATAAATTTATGATCGGGAGTACAAATTATTTCTTCTCCATTATCTAAAATGACTTTAATAACTTTAACCTTGCTATATGTTTTTCGAGGGTTTCTTATTAATTCAATTCCGATTGAGTTATTATTTTTAATTGTATAACAATAATTTCTTTTGCCTTCTTCATTCTCCTTGATTAATTCTCGGAAGGTTAAATTTCGACCGTCAGTTAAAGCGACCTTTGTCTCTTCTGAAAAACATCCGCCGGCTGACTCCCCCTCCACTATATAGACTTCTGATTCGGCTGGATTGCGTGATGTGCAATCAGCCAATTTCCCTGGCAACTGCAATCCTTCCAAGGCCCCCTTTCTCAAAACGGTTTCCCTGGCAGCTTTGGCCGCTCTTCTTGCTTTTGAAGAAAGAATGCATTTTTCGATTACAGCTCTGGCATCCTGGGGATTTCTTTCCAGAAAATCAGACAAAGTTTCAGAAACCATCGCTTCAACCGCTGTTTTAGCTTCCGGATTGCCCAGCTTTGCCTTAGTCTGCCCTTCGAACTGAGGCTCTCTCATTTTTACCGAAATTACGCCGGTAAAACCTTCTCTGACGTCATCGCCGGATAAGTTATCATCGTCGTCTTTCAAAAGATTATTCTTTTTGGCGTAATCGTTAAACGTTCTTGTCAGGGCAGTTCTGAATCCGGTTAGATGCGTTCCGCCCTCGCCCGTATAAATATTGTTGGCAAAGCCCTCTTCAAAACATTCATACTCTTCGGTATACTGGAAAGCCGCTTCAACCAGAATTCCGTTTTTTTCTCCAGAACCGTAATAAATGTTCTGCTGCCGCTTCTCGGCCCCCCTGGTCAGATATTTGACGTAGGAGGAAAGACCGCCTTCAAAATAAAAAGTGTAAGAGGAGCCTGGTTTTTCCCTTAAATCTTCCACGATAACTCTTACTTTTTTCGTCAAATAGGCTTGCTGGCGAAGATGATTCAGGATTTTCTTCAAATCAAACTTTGTATCGCTGAAGATTTCAGGATCAGGCTCAAAAGAGACTGCTGTACCGCTTTGCCTGCATTTTTCGCCTTTTTTCACTTTGGCAGTCGGCTTCCCTCTCACGTATTCCTGATGATAGCGAAAACCGTCACGGCAAACTTCGGCCCTCATCCATTTAGAAAGAGCGCAAACCACCGATACCCCCACGCCATGAAGACCGCCTGCCACCTGGTAAGCCTTGCCGCCGAATTTAGCGCCGGCATGCAGGGTGGTCATTACGGTTTCCAGGGCGGATTTCTTGGTTTGAGGATGAATTTCTACGGGAATACCGCGACCGTTGTCTTCGCTCTTTACTCTGTTTCCCGGCAAAAGAGAGACCCTGACCTCATCCGCATAACCTGCCATACATTCGTCAATACCGTTGTCAACCACCTCCCAGATCAAATGGTGAAGACCTTCTGGCCCGGTAGATCCTATGTACATTCCCGGCCTTTTCCTTACAGGCTCTAACCCCTCAAGAACATAAATGTCTTTTGCCCCATAGCTGCTTTTTTGAGAATCTTTTTTGTCAATCATATACCAAGCTTTTATACCTTAATTAATAAATATGTAAAAGCGCGAGTGGAGATGAAGGACAATCCTTCATCGACCAATTACTCTATTTTCTTACTTGCCATTCCGGCTCTTTTTCTAAATTTTTTATAATATCTCCCTGAACCCGGTCTATTTCCCCGGAGGAAAGAGTTCTGTTCTCCGCCTGATAAATTATATGAAAAGCCAGATTCTTTTTATTCTGAGGAAGCTCCTCTCCTTCATAAATATCAAACAAATCGACGTCGCGAATCAATTTCTTGCCGCTATCGTAAATCTTATTCAGAACCTGGGCGACTTTTACATCGCGGGGAACCAAAACCGCTATGTCTCTTATTGCCGACGGGAACCTGGAAACGGGCCGATACTCATGCTCTTCTGATGATAGTTCGGAAAGCTTTTCAAAATCTATATCAAACAAAACCACTTTCCCCTTTATCGCTAAATTATCCGTAATTTTAGGAGAAAGTTCCCCGAGAAAACCTATCTCCTCGCTGCCGACTTTAATCTCAGCGCATTTTTTAGGATGCCAGATAAGCTGCTTGCTGTCTTCTGGCGTCGCCCGATATTCATCATACCATACGTCGCTCACCCCGATCTTTTCCAGAAGCAAATCAATCGTTCCTTTTAGGTATTGGAATTCCCCGCCTAAGATTAATCCGGCGAGGTGTCTCTTTTCAGATGACGGTGCCTTGAATATCTTGCCCAACTCAAAAATCTTTATCTGCTGAAAGTCTCTGAAGTTCTTCTCAACGTTTTTCAGTAAATTCGGAATGAGGCTGGCTCTCAGATATCTGTATTCCTGACTGAGGGGATTTTCCACTTCTATCAATTCTTTTTCTTTATGGCCAAAGAGAGCTGCCTCTTTCTTTCCGAAGAATGAATAGTTATAAACTTCAACAAACCCAGCCTCCTTTAAAACATCTTTTACCATATTCTCCCAGAAAACTTTTAAATTCTTTTCGGCCGGGATTAAAGACGACACCGGAAAAAGAGAAGGAATTTTATCGTAGCCGTGAATTCTGCCAATCTCTTCAATCAAGTCCTCGGCAATGGAAACATCCAGTCTTCTTGTCGGGACCTCGGCAGAGAGAATTTTCTGGTTCAAGACTCTTGTTTTGAACCCCAAGCTTTCCAGAATATTCCTGGCTTCCCTTCCCGAAATCTTTATGCCGAGAAGGCTTTCAGCGTAATTCAAATCTAACTTTATTGTCCTAGACACGACTCTCTTGGGATAAACGTCAACCAACCCCTGAGCTACTTTTCCCCCGCTGATCTTCTGCACCAAGAAAGCTGCTCTATTTACGGCAAATTCCGTCAGATTGGGATCTATGCCGTGTTCAAACCTCAGGGAAGCGTCTGTTCTGATGTTTAATTTCCGAGAACCTTTTCTTACGATTTGGGGATCGAAATTGGCCGACTCCAAAACAATTACTTTAGTTGATCTCCCAATTTCCGGGAGCTTACCGCCTTTAATTCCGGCTATGGCTACCGGCTTCTTTCCATCGGCAATAACCAGAACGCTCGAATCTAAATCAAATTTTTGCCCGTCCAAGGTGATGATTTTTTCCCTGTCTTTGGCAAATCTGACAATAACTTTTCTTCCCTCCAGTTTGTCCGCATCAAAAGCATGAAGAGGCTGGCCGGTTTCCAGCATTACGTAATTAGCTATATCAACTACGCTGTTTATCGGCCGAAGACCGCAACTCACCAATCTGTCTTTGAGCCATTTTGGAGAAGGACCGACCTTAACATCCGTAACTACCCTGGCAGTATATCTCGGACAAGCAGCCTTATTTTTGACTTCTATTGAAACCGAGTCTTTGGACTTTATTTTCCCATTTTCAACCAATTTCACGTCAGGCACCGCATATTTTAGGTTCAGCAAGACAGAGATTTCCCGAGCAATGCCCAGGTGCGAGAAACAATCGGATGCCCGGCTGGGCTTGACATCCACGTTCAGAGTAAAATCATTTCCTTCTTTTTTTATTTCTTCCACTTCGGCAAAACGCATCGTCAAAACCTCTGCCAGCTTTTCAGGACGGGGCAGCTTCTTTTGAAAAAAAGATTGAAGCCAATTATAAGAAAATACCATTTTTGTCTAAAATTGTTTCAAAAACTTTAAATCGCCCGAACGAAATAATCTTATGTCGTCTATCTTATATTTAAGCATGGTTAATCTTTCCAGCCCGAAACCAAAAGCCCATCCCTGCCAATCCCTGGGAACCAAGCCTGAATTTTTGAAAACATTGGGATGAACCATGCCAGCTCCCGCCACCTCCATCCAGCCGGTTCTTTTGCAAGCCGGACACCCCTTTCCCCCACAAACCAGACAGCTTATCCCAATATCAAAGGAGGGTTCGGTAAAGGGAAAATAATCCGGTTTCAGTCTGAATTTAACGTCTTTTTCAAAAAATCTGCGGAAAAATTCTCCGATGACGGCTTTCAAATTAGCCACTGAAATAGCTTTATCAACCATTAATCCTTCAACCTGAAAAAGCTGAAATTCATGGGAAGAATCTGTAGCCTCGTGCCGGAAAACGCTTCCCGGAACGATTATCCTTAAAGGAGGATTGTTCTTCTCCATGTAACGAGCCTGTACAGGACTGGTATGCGTTCTTAAAAGCAATCCGTTTTTAAGCCAGAAAGTATCCCACATATCCCTTGCCGGGTGGTCCTTGGGTATGTTCAAGGCATCGAAGTTATACCATGCCGTTTCCATCTCCGGCCCTTCGCTAACAGTAAATCCCATTGCCTGAAAAATTTCTTCAACCTTTCTTCTGGTTAAGGTTAAGGGATGCAAATGGCCGAAAACAGGTTTCTTTCCGGGTATTGTGACGTCAATCCATTCTTTCTCTTCCGCTTCTTTCTGGATTTTCTGTTTTATTTCTAGGGATTTCTTATCAAAGGCGATTTTCAAGAAACCTTTAAGTTCGTTAACAGTCTTTCCCATCTTTGCCCTTCTTTCTCCGGGCAGTTTCTCTAAAGAATGCAAAAGCGAAGTAAGCTGTCCCTGCTTGCCCAGATACCTCTTAAAAGCATCATTCAACTCTTTCAAATCTCTGCTTTTTTCAATGTCTTTTTGTGCTTGTTTTTTGATTAGATTCAAGCTGATTTTTGATGCCATGTTCTTTAATTTTACCTTATTTTTAGCCCGAAATCAACTCTGAAAACTGGGGAAAACTCCAAGGAAAAGCGGCCTGCAAGATTGAATCTCACAGACCGCTTCATGTTGCTATATTTCCCCTCCTTATTTCTTTCCGGTAAGCTCTGCCCAGTGAGCCTTAGGCCGGTATCTTAGCGAACCTGCCGCGCAATACGGACATTCTTCGGGTTTATAGGCCCGAATCTCCTTTTCAATCAGAGCAACCACTCGCCGACCGCTGTAATCAACCGGCAGTTTCGGGGGCCGATGGACAAGGGCGCCTACGGTAGGAATAAAATAAACTGGCTTAACTGCATTTCCTTCTTCCACTGCCCGGCGAACTTCCTGAAAAGTTTGACTGGTGGTAACTAATTCTTCTACTTGAAGAACTCTTGCCGTATCGGGAATTGTCATCCTGCGCCAAACCATTTTCTTTGGGTTGCTCTCGTCTTTTTCCGCCATCATGAAGATGGCTTTCAAGGCTTTGGCCACCTCATGGCCGAAGGTGATGGCAGCGTAGGACGAAGAAACCACCCAGCCGTCTCCGTAGAGCGGAATCATGTGTTCCTCCGGGAAAAGCCGCTGCACTAACTGTCTGGCAAGAATTTCGGCAATATTGGGATAACGTAACACCTGTAGGCAGTCAAAAAAACCATCGCTGCACAAGCCTGACGTTAATTCCGCATGCGGTTTCTCAGAATTAGGCTTTCCTTCGTAAATCCAGTACGCGTCTTCATTCTCAAACCAAGCAAGAATTTCCTCTGAAGTCAAATTCTTGCTTTCATAATCCCGCGGATTAAGCCGCCGCAAATCTATTTTATTCATTATTCACCTCCGGTAATCTGGGACGTTATTTCCTTAGCTGCCTGGCGTATCGCCTCAACCCCCTCTTTCTTATACAAGGCACTGCCAACAATGGCATGCCAGTTGGCGCCGGCCACTTTGCCCGTCTCGGAAATATCCCCGCCCTGAGAAATGAAGCCCGGAGCATAGAGAGTGAAATTATCCGCTCCGAGGACTTCTTCAAGAAGCTGGCGATATTTGAGAACGTATTCGGTCTTATTTCCGGGTACGACGAAATCGGTAATACCTCTTTCGGCTGCCAGACGATAGATTATTTCTGGCCCGGAATCGGCGATGAAGCCGCCTTCGCTCTCAAGAAACTTTGCTTGAGTCATATGGCCGCCAACCAGAATAACCAGATCTTCTTCCCGACAGGAATCAATCCATTTTTCCTCCGTAGCTCCGCCACCGAAAGGAAAAAGGATAACGGCATCCGCTCCTGCAGACTTAATCGCTTTGGCGAATTTCGGTCCGAGCTCAGGGATATCAGTGCCTCCTTTTTGATGGTCGTAGATGATCGGCAGCTGGCCGTGTCTTCTTATTACTTCAACCACTCGTCCGAGGCCAAAGGGAATAACCAGCTCCAGGCCGACCTTGTAGCCGCCGATGCCGGGAATGCCGGCAGTAGCTTCGGCCAATTCTTCCAGTTTTTGAAGAGTAGATACGTCGCATGCAGGAATAACGCTTTTCTGTTGTTTGATTATTCTTTTCATAAATCGGCAATTCTCCTTTCGTCTTAGTGAAATTCAGTCACACATAGCAATTCAGATTATATTTAATTGTAAAATTACATACTCCTTCCTCCTATAAAATAAAATCGGAGGTTTCCCCTCCTCTGACTTTTTTATACTTTATTTTGAATAATTGTCAAGAGAGAAGCATCTGAAGCAAAGCCATGCGGACATAGAGGCCGTTTTCAGCCTGGCGGAAATAAGCTGCCCTGGGGTCTCTATCAACTTCCGGAGAAATTTCATCCACCCTAGGAAGAGGATGCATAATTATTGATTCTTTTTTCATTAGATTTAATATCTCCTGATTAACGATGTAAAATCCTTCAGTTCCCGCAACTGAACTTCCCCGTTCCTTTTGAACTCTGGTCTGGTAAATTACATCCACTAAAGGAGCGACTTTCCTCAGGTCAGTTTCTTCAGAGAGGAAAATGTTTTGTCTCTTTAAATAATCTTTGACCTCATCTCTTATTTCTAAAGATACCGGTGAAACAAAATAGATTTTTATTCCGGAAAATTTGCTCAGTAAATAAGAGAGGGAATGAACGGTTCTGCCTCGACTCAAATCTCCAACCATAGCAATTGAAATCCCATCGATTTTACCAAGCTCTTTTTGGATTGTGTAAATATCCAACAAGGCCTGGGTGGGATGCTCCCCGCCTCCATCGCCGGCATTAATAATAGGTACTCTAGAAACTTCGGCTGCCCTCTGTGCCATTCCTTCCTCATCCGATCTCAAAACAATGACATTCGGGTGATAGCCGTTTAGTATTTTGATCGTATCCTCCAAGGTTTCTCCTTTAGATACCGAAGAAAACTGTCTGGCATTCTCGGTTGAAAAAACAACCTTACCCGAAAGTAAGGTCATTGCCGTCTCAAACGAACAGCGAGTTCTGGTGCTCGGCTCATAGAAGAAACTAATCATTCTTTTTCCTTCCAGAATATCAGAACCCCCTTCCCTGACAATCTTTTCCATGTCTCTCACTAAAGGAAAGAAATCTTTCTCTAACCATTCTCTTCTAAACTGCCGGGCTTCAGTAATGTGTTTCATTTTGTGACGCTAGCGATGAAGTTTTCCCCTTCGGGTTTGCCTTCATCTTTGCGCTGCGCTCAGCTTTGCTTTGCTTGCGCGGGCGATGGGATTTGAACCCACGTTCTCCTCCGTGACAGGGAGGCGCTTTTAACCGGACTAAGCTACGCCCGCATGGTGCCGGCGGCAGGAATCGAACCTGCGACCATTGCCTTATGAAGGCACCGCTCTAACCGCTGAGCTACGCCGGCAAAAATAGTTGCGGGGGCCCGAATTGCACGGGCGTCGAGAGGTTATGGGCCTCCCATGGTACTACTCCACTACCCCGCGTTGTAATTCTATTCTATTTTAAGAGAAAAGACAACCCTAGAAAGCTTCCAAGTCCCTCAATGCTTTTTCAAAAACACCCAGTGTCTTCTTGGCTTCTTCTAGAGAAAGCTTGTAGTTGGGGTCATGAACGATGTTGTCACGAACCTTGTGTGCTTCTTTGACTTCGTCAACATTGGGAAGAGTGGCTGCGGTCAGCTTTTCCAGCCTTTCCCCTAATGATGATCCGCCGTAACCCATTCTCTTTAACGTTTCATTCATCATATTGTCCGCTTCAATCACCGCTAATTTATACTCCGGCTCCAAACCCGCATCCAGCCTAGAAACAATCTTTCTCCAGTCTTTTTCTATTTTTTTGACGCCGAAAGGCCTGTAAGTCAAAACCTCGGTTGCATCCTGAAAAAATATGTATTTTAACCAGGAGGTTTTGGAAAGAGTAAAAACTATGAGACCAACCAAAAACAGCGAGATGATTATGAAAATCAGTCTTACAATTATCAGCCAGTCGCTCCAGACTGGGGAAACAAGAAACGATATTAAATTTTCAGGCAGATTTTCAATTATTTCCTTCATAGATCAAGTCCTTTCCAGGACGAAGGTTAAGAAGAAGATTTGTCTTCTTCGATTAATGCTCCTATTTCAAAAATTTTGTCTTCCTCAAACGGCTTGCCAATAATTTGAAGACCGACCGGCAGATTTCCTACCCTACCTACGGGCAGGGAAAGTGCCGGAAGACCGGCCAGATTAACGGAAACGGTATAAATGTCAACCAAGTACATGGAGAGAGGATCTTTAATTTTTTCTCCGATCTTAAAGGGCAAAAAGGGAGATACCGGCGTAAAAATCGCGTCTACCCCTCCTTTTTGTTTGAAAACTTTTTCAAAATCTTTTTTTATCAAAGCCCTTACCTTCTGAGCCTTCAGATAATAAGCCTCGTAATAACCTGCTGAAAGAGCATAAGTGCCCAGCATTATCCTCCTCCTAACTTCTTCCCCGAATCCCTCTCCCCTGCTTTTCAGATAAACGTCCAGTAAATCCTGCTCTTCGTATCCGCCATCCTGCGCTTTATGATAGCCGTATTTGATTCCGTCGTAACGCGCCAGATTTGCACTGGCTTCCGACGGTGCAATTATGTAATAGCAAGATAAAGCGTATTCGGCATGAGGCAAGCTCACTTCTTCAATCTTAGCTCCTCTTTCCTCGTATTTTCTGATGGCTTTTTTAATGATTTCCTCTACTTCCGGGTCTATCCCCTTGACGAAATATTCCTTTGGAATGCCGATTCTCAGATCTTTCATTCTGCACTCCGTATTCTGCATTTTGGGCATCTCCACGCTGGTCGAGTCCATCTTATCTTTTCCCTTGATAGTGTCAAAAACTATTTTGCAATCCTCAACCGTCTTTGCCATGGGTCCTATCTGATCCAACGAGGAGGCAAAGGCGATAAGGCCGTAACGAGATACTGCTCCGTAGGTTGGCTTTAACCCGACCACTCCGCAGAAAGAAGAAGGCAGTCTTATCGATCCGCCCGTGTCAGAACCGAGACTGAAGACAGACAACCCTCCTGCTACTGCCGCCGCTGAACCGCCCGAAGATCCTCCCGGAACTCTGGTTAAATCGTGCGGATTCTTCGTCGGTCCGAAAGCTGAATTTTCAGTGGACGAACCCATGGCAAACTCGTCTAAATTCGTTTTTCCCAAAATTATACCTCCCCCTTTCTTTATTTTCTCAACAACCGTGGCATCATAAGGAGCCTCGTAATTTTCAAGGATTTTTGATCCTGCCGTGCAGGGCAAGCCTTCAACCATGATATTGTCTTTTATGGCGCAGGGAAGACCGGCCAGGACAGGAATATTCTGTCCGGAAGAAATAACCTCATCCATCTCTTTTGCTTTTGAAAGAACCGACTCTTCGTCAACCGAAAGAAAAGCGGAAATCTCCCCATTCTTTTCCTCTATTCTCCTTAAATATTCCTGGCAAAGTTCAAGAACGGATAATTCTTTTTTGTTTATCTTCTCCGTGATCTGAACTATGGTAAGATCATTCAATTCCATTATAGTATGGATTTCACTTTGAGGTAGCCCTTTTTTTCTTCGGGAGCTAGCTCTAACAGCTTCTGGCTATCCGCCGTGATTGAAACTTCATCTTTTCTGCTTACGTTTTTTACCTCAAAAGGATGGCTGAGGGGATCTACACCTGAAACGTCCGCCTCTCTTAATTTTTCAATATAATCCAAAATTGAAGAAAGCTCTTTTTGAAATTTCTCAACTTCCTTCTCGTCCAAACCCAGCCTGGCTAATTTAGCAATGTGTTGCACTTCTTCTTTGGTTACCATAAACCTAATTTTATTTATGAAAATGAGAATAAAGTTCTCATCTCTTTATCTTGGCGGTTCCAAATCTTGGGTTTCCACCAACACTTCCTGCAGCTGATCAAGATTCTCCAAGACCATTCCCGCGCCTCTAACCACGGCCGTTGTCGGATCTTCGATAACCTTAGTCGGGATTTTCGTTTCTTTCTGGATTAAAGCGGCCAATCCCCTCAGAAGAGAACCTCCGCCGGCCATCTGAATTCCCGAAACCATAATATCAGCCAGCAATTCTGGCGGAGTCTCTTCCACCGCGGTTTTTACCTCTTCGATAATCAATTTTACCGATTTATCAAGAGCTCTTTTGATGTCTTCGTTCGAAATCATGATTTCCTCGGGAAGACCGGTTACCAAATTCCTGCCTCGCATGGGCAGCTGTTTCTTTTCCTTCAAAGAAGAGACAGATCCTATTCCGATTTTTAGCATTTCCGCAGTTCTCTCTCCGATCAACAATTTGTATTCATCCTGAGCGAACTGAATAATGTCCTGGTTTAATTTGTCTCCAGCCACTCTCAGGGTCTTTGATATCACTATCCCACCCAAGGAAATGACGGCTATGTCCGTTGTCCCGCCGCCTATGTCAACGATGAAATTGCCCCCGGCCTCCTGAACAGGAAGCCTGGCGCCGAGCACGGCGGCCATCGGCTCCTCAATAATGAAAACCTCCCTTGCTCCTGCATTCTTGGCCACGTCCTGCACTGCTTTTTTCTCAACCTCAGTCACTCCGCAAGGAATGCCGATAATTACCCTCGGCCTCGGGTTTAAAAGAAATTTTCTTTTATGAGCCTTTTCAATGAAATATCTGAGCATTTGCTCGGTCACCTCGAAATTGGAAACGACTCCGGCGATTAAAGGACGGGTCGCCACAATGTAAGCCGGAGTTCTGCCCACCATTTTTTTCGCCTCCTCGCCAATGGCCAGAATCTGGCCGGTTTTCTGGTTGACCGCAACCACCGAAGGCTCGGTGATGATTATTCCCCTTCCTCTGACGTAAACGCGGGAATTGGCCGTCCCTAAGTCAACGGCAATGTCTTCAGCGAACAATTTAAAAAACTTGTCCAATATCCTTAATTTAAACATTTTTTGATTTCTTTAATTTTCATTAATTTTGTTTTTCGCTCCGCCCGTTTCTTTAGCTCCACGCAGTTTTTCTGCAAAGTGCGCTCGCTCACCACCATTCTCAACGGGATGCCGATCAGGTCGGCTTCGGCAAATTTCTCACCGGCTGACTTATCAGCCCTGTCGTCATACAGCACGGTAACGTTTTGCTCTAGTAAATCGCGATACAATTTTTCCCCTTCTTTTTCCGCCCCAGACAAAGAAATCAGATGAACACGGAAAGGCGAGATCTCTTCCGGCCACAAAAGGCCTCTGTCGTCATGATGAATTTCGGCAATCGTTCCCAGCAGCCGGCCTAAGCCAATCCCGTAACAGCCCATAAAAACGTCTTTCTCTTTTCCGTCCTTATCCTTAAAGACAAGGTTAAGAGGGCCGCTGAACTTGTTCTTCAGCTTGAAAATATTGCCGACCTCTATCGTTTTTTTGATTGCCAGCTTTTTATTGCCGCACTCGGGGCAAGTGAATTTTTCTTCTTCGATAATTTCCTTGTTGACGGCTAATTCGCATTTCGGGCAAAGGTAAATCGTATCCTCGCCGGCCGGAGTTACCGTCTGGAATTCGTAAGAATATTTGCTGAAAGTCCCGCCCGCCGCCAAAGTCAGATACGTTTCTTTTTTCAATCCCGCCCTCCGGAAAATCCTGAAATAAGCCGCTTTCACTTTTTCGTGATATTGGTCCAGATCTTTTTCGTCCCGGTGGAACGAATAAAGATCTTTCATCAAAAACTCCACCCCTCTCAGCAGGCCGGATTTCGCTCTTAACTCGTCGCGAAATTTATTCTGGAACTGATAGATAGAAACGGGCAAATCCTTATAGGAAGAAATGAATTTGCGGGCCAAAGGAGTTATTATCTCCTCATGAGTCCAACCCAGGCCAAACTCTTTCCCTTCCCTGTTTTTGAGCTTGAACATTTCCGGATACTCCCATCTTTTCGTTTGCTGCCAGATAGCACGGGGATGGAGAGCGGGCAGAAAAACCTCCTGACCGCCGATTCTATCCATTTCCTGCCGGATAATCCCTTCAATTTTCTTCAAGACCAGAAGACCCAAGGGCAGATAGGAATAAACCCCGGCCATCAATTTATCAACGAAACCCGCCTGGATAAGAAGCTGCGCGTTAACAGAAGCCTCCTCCTTAGGAGCTTCTTTAGTTGTTTTGCTAAAGAGTAGTGATTGGCGCATAATCAGAATAAGCTTGCAACGTCCTTAATGGTAACTAAAATCATTAAAACAATGAAGAAAATGAAAAATCCGGCGGTAATGTTTTGCTCGATTTTCTGATTAACAGGACGGCCCTTGATTTTTTCTATTACCAGAAACAACAATCTTCCTCCGTCCAGTGCCGGTATGGGCAGCAGATTAAAAATGGCAAGGTAAATGGAAATTATGGCGATAAACTGGAGATAGTAGCTCAATCCAACCTGAATAGCCTGGGCCACCAAAGCGCCCATGCCTATGGGCCCCATGAATTGAACGCCCTGGGGCAGTCCCTGCCCTCTTATCAGGCTTGCTATAACTTCCGCCAAGCCAACGATAATAGCTGCGGTCAAGTTGACAGTAGTCTCTATTCCCTTAACGAAAGCCTGGAAAAAATGATATGATCTTTCCGTTGTTCTGACCAAAATCACCCCCATGCTTCCTTCTCCTTCCGGAGGAGCCACCCTGGGAATCAACAAGACCTCAACATCCTCTTTACCTCTCTCAATTGTTAAAATAATTTCTTCTCCCCTGTGCTCATCGGTAAATTCCTGTGTTTCTTTCACCTTGTTAACCGACAGCCAAGAATCTCCTGTCTGCAACCTTTTGATCACATCGCCAGGTTTTATTCCGGCAATTTCCGCCGGAGAACCAGGAGAAACCGCTGCTATCTGAACTTCGGGAGGAGTAACAAAAGGGCCTTCTTCTTCATCGGAAATCGCCTGAGAAGCGCCAAGGCTAAAAACAATCGTCAACAGAATAATGCCCACTACCCAGAATGAAACTACTCCCGCCAAAAGAATTACGGCTCTTTGCCAGGCCGGAACATTTTCTAACTTCCGGTAGTTTTCTTTGCCGGCCTGATTGTCGCCGCCCTCAACGCTGGGAATCTTAACGAAAGCTCCAAAAGGCAGAAGGTTCAAAGAATATACGGTTTCACCGATTTTCTTACCGAAAAGCCTGGGAGGAAGGCCTACCCCGAATTCTTCCACCTCAACGCCAAACCTCTTGGCAGCAATAAAATGACCGAATTCATGGATGACCAGCAAGGCAATAATGCTGAAAAAAGCGATTAAAATCGTGGTTATCATATTATTCTAATATTTCTTCTTTTTTCCTTAATCCTGAATTCTCAATCTTCTTGTTGTATTCGTCCACCAATTCTTGGAGCTCTTCTTTGGCTCGGAATTTGTCGTCCTCCCTGATCTCCCCCTGCTTTGTTTTTTCCTGAATCTCATTCCATGCCTCCTCTCTCCATTTTCTTATGGTTTGACGAGCCTGTTCTTCCTTCTCGGAAATCATCCTGGTCAGATTCCTTCTGTACTCTTCATTTAGAGACGGCAAATTGATCCTGATGACATCTTTGTCCACAATGGGATTGGCCCCTATCCCGGTCTTTTCTAAAGCGTGGACGATTCCTTCAAGATAAGATTTGTCCCAGGGCTGGATCAAAATTTGCCTTGGCTCGGGAGTGGAGATTGCCGCCAGCTGTTTTATGGGAAACTTCTGGCCGAAACATTCAGCAACTACATCTTCCACCAAGGAAGGCGTTGCCCTGCTTGTGCGGACCTTGCTCAATTCTTTTTCCAGAAAAGCTGCCACCTTATCCATCTCTGGCTTGATTCTTTGAACTATTGTTTTGTAATCTTCCATAAAATTAAAGTTCCAGCATCAACGTCTCCAGGGCCAGCCTGGGGTTAACGTTGGTGCCTAATATTAAAGAGTTGGTTTTTTGAAGAAAATAAAGTATTTCTCTCAGTTTTATTGTCGACTGCCGATTATTCACTGCCTTTATCAGTTTTTCCCTGAAGTATAACGTCCATGCATCCAAGGTTTCTCTTGTTTTCTGAACGTCTTCCGACAATTCCTTGGCGTAGCGGAAACGGAAAGCCAGGTCGGTTTTAGAAATTTTTTCAACTTCTTTTATCTTGTCGTGAAAAGTATCCATTCTTTGCGGATCTGAAACAAAATCAAAAGCTATGCCAGGCCTGCCGGCAGAAGCCCTGCAAATCTCTTCTTGATCCCCCTCTGAAACTTGCTGTTTTTTAAGATAATTTTTAATTTCTTCGTTATCCACCTGATAAAATTTGATCGTTTGAACTCTGGAAACGATGGTTGGAAAAAGTTCCTGGATCTTATCGGTAATCAGGATCAAGAGAGCATTCCCCTTAGGCTCTTCCAAAGTTTTCAAAAGACAAGTTTGGGCTTCCTGATTCATAAGATGAGCGTTATCTATCATCGCCGCTTTCATCCCGGCCGAACCGGGCCTGAAAGAAAGTCTCCAAATCAAATCTTTTATTTGGGAAATCTTGATTTCCTTTGCCTGGGGTTCAACCAGAACAAAATCCGGATGATTCTTAATGTTCTGTCCGAAAAGCAGGGAGATCCATTCCAAGGCCATTGTTCTTTTACCAAGTTTCTCAGGACCAGAAAACAAATAAGCGTGAGAAAAGCTGGCAGTTTCTGCCGCTTTCTTTAAAAAATTCCACTGTTTTTGATGGCCTATTATCATAAATAATTCCCAACCCCAATGTTATTTTTTGGACATAATGCTTTTCTTGTAGACATCGAGATTTTCCAGAACTACGCCGGTTCCCTTAGCCACGCATAATAACGGGTCTTCTGCAAGAAAACAAGGGACTCCTGTTTCCTGCGAGATTCGTTCGGCAATATTCCTCAATAAAGCCCCTCCTCCGGACATAATCATACCTTTGTCAATTATGTCAGCGGACAGTTCGGGAGGCGTATCTCTCAAAACCGCCTTAATTACGTGGATGATCTCTCCCAGGATGTCATGGATTGCTTCTGAAATTTCGTTGGAAGAAATTTTAATCGTCCGGGGTAATCCGGAAATCAAATCCCTTCCCCTTATTTCCATGATTTTTGCTTCCTTTTCCGGCAAAGCTGTCCCGATTTTGACTTTTATCTCTTCCGAAGTTTGCTCCCCCACCGCTAAATTATATTTCTTCTTAATATAATCGGAAATGGCTAAATCCATTTTATCACCGCCAACCCTCACCGAATTACAGGTAACTATTCCGCCCAAAGAAATCACGGCTATTTCGGAAGTGCCGCCGCCAATATCAACAATCATATTGCCCGAGCATGAATTGATGGGAATCCCCGCACCAATGGCAGCTAAGATGGGCTCTTTGGCTAGATACGCCTGTTTGGCTCCGGCGTTTAAGGCGGCCTCAATCACCGCCCTTCTTTCGGTAGAGGTAATGCCAGCAGGCACGCCTATCATTAACTCCGGTTTTAAAAATCGCCAGAAACCGCTGACCTTATCTATGAAGTACTTGAGCATTGCCTGGGTTATCCGAAAATCGGCAATTACCCCGTCTTTTAGGGGCCGGTAAACCCTAATGGAATCCGGGGTTCTGCCGGTCATGATCTTTGCGTCTTCGCCTATCGCCAGAATTCTGTTTTCTTCAAGAGCTACGGCAACCACCGAGGGCTCCTTCAAAACAACCCCTTTGCCAGGGAGAAAAACCAAAGAATTGCAAGTTCCCAAATCAATGCCAATTTTTCTCGTCATAATAATATCAGATTACCTTATTTTTTAAGGTTTGGCAAATCCCATTTTTGCCGATAAACAAACCAATATTACGAAAATTCCGCCGAGAATGAACAACGACTGATATCCCGAAAAACCAATGATCAGACCCGAAACGAAGGCGCCCACAGCCACGCCCAACGGAGAAAAAATGGTGTCAATGGCGCTAGCCTCCTCTGGCTCCGTTCTAAAATTTCTGGAAATCAATCCTGAACGACCGGAATTAGAAATCAGAGAACCTGCAGACCTGGCAAGATTGATGAACAGAACGCTTAAAAAACTTAAAAAGGGAGCCGCCAAACCGAGAATGACTGAAAAGAAACCGGCAACCAATCCGCCCTGAAAAACATTTCTCCCGCTGTTGGCTTTTTCCAGATGCTTAATGAGCAGAAGGGACAGCGGCAAAAGCAAAACGGAAAAAACCGATATAAAAATTAAAATCAACTCCTGAGACCAAGCCAGTTGGTCTTTTAAAAACAGAACGAAAAAGGCGCGGTAAAAACCGGCCAAAAGCAAAACCGAAAAAGAAATCAAGAGAACGGGCAAAACTGTTTTTCTTTTTAAAGAAGGGAAAATCTTTTTGTAGTTATTTTTGGAATCTTCCAAGCTGAATCCGTCGTCCACCAAAGGTTTTGCCGGTTTCCTTAATTTAATAAAGCAAAAAACAGAAGTTGAAAGATGGATAATCAGACTGAGCGCGAAAACCCCGACAAAGCCGAATTGCCAGATGAAAAAAGCGCCGACTATCGGGGCTACGGCATCTGCGTAAAAAGGAGCTGAATAAAACCAGCAAAAAGAACGATCCGAATTTTCCAGAGGATAACCCATCAGAATTGACCGGATGGAAACGAAGAACAAAGATGCGGAAATTCCCAATAAAACCTGCCAGGAATAAAACGCAAATATGCCCAGATCAGTCTGGGGAATGATTAAAATCATGCCTAGGGCATAAACGGCATACCCTAAGATTCCCAAACCCGACAGTACCGCCGGATTAATTCTGTGATTCAAATGTCCGGCAATCGGAGCAAAAAGGGAAAGCGGCAGATAAATCAGCAGATAAGAGTAACCAACTTCCGGCAAAGAAAGGCCGCGGACCACCAGAAACAAAGGAAAATACAAAGAAAAAGTCTTGTAGCCGAACATTAAAAAAAGATGGACCACTGTCGCATCTCTGGTGATTTTTTCGATTTTCGGCAAGGAAAACATATTAAATTATTCTAACAAATAAAATAGCGCCCAGCCAGACAAAGTCGTGGCTGAGCGCTAGCTTGCTCAAAGAGAGCCGATAAGCTTTAGAGGTTCCTCGATGAGAAACCTCGTTCTGGGAGAAACGATGTCTATTTCCGACAACTTTTTTGCCGGTACGAACATCAACTCTCCTTTCTGGAATTTCTCATGGAATTCAATGGTTTCCTCCAGATAACCATCGCCCCACGCCAACAGAACAGAAAAAGCCAGGTCGATTGAAATTCTTTGCTCCTTTCTTTCTTTATCCTCGTATGGCCTCCAAAGCCAGGCAGGGACGAGAGTTAAGGGCTGGGGCAAGCGAAGAAGCTTTAGCCCCGCCTCTTCTTGGAGTTCTTGCTGCAGGCAGGCAAA
>Ga0265297_10003923_pt1 | contig 25513 bp, 24 predicted proteins | sample Munlanlwell13791_FD_192502 | JGI IMG/M metagenome (GOLD analysis project Ga0265297, IMG submission 192502) | Leachate microbial communities from a municipal landfill in Southern Ontario, Canada - Leachate well 137-91 | ecosystem: Engineered > Solid waste > Landfill > Unclassified | place... | reverse complement strand
CATTGCAGGCAAGACCAAAGATATCCCCATACTTGGAACAGCTATCACGGATTATGAAGCTGCTAAGCTCGTGGATTCCAATGAAGCACCCGGCGGCAATGTCAGTGGCACCACAGACATGAATCCAATTAAGGAACAGATAGAGTTACTTGTAAAACTGGTTCCGGATGCACAGACTGTAGGCGTTATTTATACCTCCAGCGAAGATAATTCTATCGTGCAGGCACAAATTGCTAAAGCAGTTATAGAAGATATGGGTCTTACCTATACAGAAGTTACCATTACTAATTCCAATGATGTGCAGCAGGCTACTCAGTCAATCGTAGGGGATTGTGATGCGCTTTATCTTCCTACCGATAATATTCTGGCATCTTCAATGCCTGTGATAAACGGAGTTACAGTAGAATCAAAAACACCGGTAATCTGCGGTGAGTCCGGCATGGTAATAGCTGGCGGTCTGGCCACACTGGGAATCAATTATTACGATCTTGGATACCAGACAGGCCTCATGGCTGTTAAGATTTTAAAAGGCGAAGCAGAACCTGCCACAATGGCAATCGAATCGGCTACCGAATTTGATTATGCAATCAATGGTACTGTTGCCGAAGAAATTGGCCTTGAGATTCCGGCTGATCTGACTCAGTACATTATCGAAGAGTAACATAATTATCTAAAGTAACATAATATCGTCAGAGACTGATTACTGTAAATTCTCTTTATATTAATCTTTGTCTCTGACGAAAATTTAAGAATGGATCAAGTGATATGCTGCAGATATTGATGGGAGCACTTTCCCTTGGCCTGCTCTGGGCTATTATAACCATAGGTGTTTATATCACTTACCGCATCCTGACTATTGCGGACCTGACAGTCGAGGGCAGTATCGTTATGGGTGCATCTATTGCTGCATTTGCAATAACCAAAGGCATTAACGCATATCTGGCAATTTTACTGGCATTCCTTGGCGGCCTGAGTGCTGGTCTCATAACCGGACTACTGCACACCAAACTTAAGATCCCCTCGCTTCTGGCAGGAATATTGACAATGATTGCCCTGTATTCAATCAATTTGCGTATAATGGGAAGAGCAAACATTTCGCTTTTACGTGTGGATACCGCATATACCGTGTTTGAAAAGATGGGAATGAACCACATGAGCTCTGTAATTGTACTGGGACTGATCTTTGTCGGCATCATAACTGGCATCCTGTACTGGTTTTTTGGAACAGAAATAGGCTGTGCCATACGGGCAACAGGTGATAATCCTCAGATGGCCCGTGCACAGGGTATCAATACAAACACTACGATTATACTGGGTCTCATGATCAGTAACGGTCTTGTCGCTATGGGCGGTGCGCTTATCGCGCAGAGCCAGAGTTTCGCAGATATTCAGATGGGGATAGGTTCCATCGTAATAGGCCTGGCTTCTGTGATTATAGGCGAAGTTCTATTTGGCAAAAAGAACTTCTACGTCCGTTTGCTCTCTCTGGCAATGGGTGCAATCACTTATCGTATAATCATTGCAGTGGTGCTCAGACTGGGAATGCCCGCAAACGATTTAAAACTTTTTACGGCCATAACCGTTGCTGTCGCTCTTTCGCTGCCGGTATTCCGCTCTTATCTGGTTCCTATCAAGAAATCCTTTAAAAGGGGAGAGTAGATGCTTGACGTAAAAAAAGTCACTAAAATATTTAATCCCAGAACCGTAAATGAAAAAATAGCCCTGCACAATGTCAGTCTTAAACTTGAGAAAGGCGACTTTTTGACACTGATTGGCGGCAACGGTTCAGGTAAATCTACACTTCTTAATTGTATAGCTGGTGTTTATCCGGTAGATAGGGGCTCGATTATTATTGACGGAAAAGATGTGACGAATTTTAACGAATATAAACGTGCCGTAGTGCTGGGCCGCGTATTTCAGGATCCGGTACTTGGTACAGCTTCCAATATGGGTATCGAAGAGAATTTGGCCCTGGCCCTGCGGCGAGGACGGCGACGCGGCCTTTCCTGGGGCATCAGTAATAAAGAGCGTGACGAGTATAGACAAATACTCAGAACGCTGGGTCTGGGCCTTGAAAATCGTCTCAGTACAAAAGTAGGGATGCTTTCGGGGGGTCAGAGGCAGGCACTTACGCTCCTTATGGCGACAATAAAAAAACCAAAGCTTCTGCTTCTGGATGAACATGCAGCCGCGCTTGATCCCAAGACTGCGCAGAAGGTTTTAAAATTAAGCGATAGAATCATTAATGAAAACAATCTAACCACTCTTATGGTAACTCATAATATGCGCGATGCCATAAGGCACGGCAACAGGCTGATGATGATGTATGAAGGTCAGATTGTTCTGGATATCAGGGGGAAGGAAAAACAGAAACTTACGGTAGAGGATCTTCTGGTGCGTTTCGGCGCTGTGAGCGGTGAAGAATTTGCAGAAGACAGTACGCTATTATCTTAAATATAGAAAGTAGTTTGATGAAAGGAAACATTATGTCCGGCAATATAAAAAAATTAACTGCTTTTATTTTACTGATAATATTTTTACTTGGAATATTACTATCAGGCTGTACAAAAGATAAAGTCGTTGGCAATTATGAAGGTATAATTCCATGTGCCGATTGTGAAGGAATCAAAGCAGAACTATCCGTAGAATCAGATAAGACATATACATTCTCATTTACCTATCTGGGTACGGATTCGGAACCTTTTGTCTCGACCGGTAACTGGGAAATCGATGAGGAAGGCAGATTGGTGCTGTTGAGATCCGATGGAACAGTAGAACAATATCTTAAAATCGTATCCAAAGAGGAAGTTTTGATGCTTGATGGTGATGGTAATGAAATCACGGGAATGGACCTAAATTTTTCATTGCTCAGGAAATAGCACACCAGTATTAAAGACACATAGTACTGAATGGATTCGAGTTGGATTTGAAGATTTCTATAAAAAAACAAAACAATTAAGAATAGAGTGTATAAACTAGATCTCTGGTATTATATCTCTATTCCTTTTGATTAACTCGCTACTTTTGGCTGAATTCTTAACAATCATAGCCACTAAGAATTTAGAATTCTTAGTGGCATTTATACTTTTAGCATAATGGGGTAAATTTGTATCTATATATATTGAATCCCCTTCTTTCATTATATATTTCACTTCATTGACATTAAATTCAGCAAGACCCTCTAATAAAAAAAAGATTGCCTCACCTATAAAGCTAAACGGAATTTGTTCTTCAGCATTACTAATTTCCATGAGGAAAGGTAATATTTTTTTATCTTCTATTTTATATGCTAGTTCATAAAGTGTACAATTAGAACTTGATATTATTCTATTAAGATTACCCATTTGCTCTTCTTTTTTTAAGAAGCATACTTTAGAATCCCCGATAACTTTACCAGAGATAAGGAAGTTAATATCTACATTTAAAGCTTTAGCTATCTTATTCAATGTTGATATCGGTGCAGCCTTATCTGATCTTTCAATCATTGATACATAAGCTTTTGACATGTTAATTTCTTTTGCAAGTTTTTCTACTGTAAAATTATTTCTTATCCGAAGACTTTTTATTCGCTGTGATATCAATTTTTCATCAAATTCACTGGAAGATTCCATTATTAATAACCTCTTTAATAATAACTTATCAATTGTAAAATTATTAAAAAAAAATATAACAAATTACAATATTATTATACTTAATAAAATATTAAAATCATAATATCAATTTACTGGAGCAAAATTATAAAAATATCTATTTTGTATTACTATTTATTACCTTCCGAGCAGATCTTTTGAAGCTGCTACTATATCAATCGTATCCATTTTATAGGTATGCAAGATTGAATCCCATGATTCACCAATTATAGTGAAAGTATCGGGGACACCTATTCTTTTCATTAGGGTCGGGCACTTCTCTCCAAGCACTTCTGCAACTGCTCCTCCTAAGCCACCTATTATGTTATGGTCTTCTATAGTAACAATAGCTCCAGTTTCTTTAGCTGCTTTAATTATAGCTTCTTCATCAATAGGTTTAACAGTATGCATATTAATTACTTTGGCTTTAATACCGCTTTCCTTATCTAATAATACTGCAGCATCAAGAGTCTTAGCGACCATATCCCCGGTAGCAATTAGAGTAATATCTTTTCCTTCTTTAAGTATTATTGCCTTACCAATCTGGTAATCATAATCTGATTCATAAACCCGGGGTACCTTCCCACGTGGTATACCAATATATTTTGCTCCAGGAGTTTTTACTGCTGCCCTAACAATTTTTCTTACCTCCAATGTATCAGCTGATAAAATAATTGTTATATCAGGTATTCCCCTTAACATAGCTATATCTTCAGGAGATGTATGTGTGACACCACCCTGTGCAAAAACCAATCCACGCCCCAATCCTAACATATTTATATTCAAGTTTGGGTAACAAGCATCAAGACGAATTTGTTCGGTCACTCTGGCAGTTTGCATTTCAGCTATTGTACTTGTAAAAACTGTTTTTCCAGAATAAGCTAAACCTGATGCAAACCCAACCATATTCTGTTCAGCGACTCCAACATCAATTACACGTTCAGGGTGTGGCATTGCATCTACACCAAATCCAAATTTAAATAAGAGCCCAACATCTGCCAACACAAAAAAAACATCTTTATTTTCAGTCATTATATCTTGTAACTCTAGTATTATGGCTTTCTGACTATCTTCCATGATTTTGTTCATGATTCCTCCTAATTAAAATGAAAATATTAAATTTATTGATAAGTAGTTTCAATTTCTTGTAATGCCTTTTGTATGATTTCTTTATTCCAATTCGATGAATGCCATTTAGGATTATTTTCGGCAAAAGGTACACCTTTACCCTTAATTGTATTGGCTACTATAGCGCTTGGTTTCCCTTTTTCGAAAGGGACCTTCTCTAAAGTAGTAACTATTTGCTCCATGTTATGTCCGTCTATTTCAGTGCACGCCCAGCCAAAGCTTTTCCATTTATCGATAAATGGCTCCATAGGCATAGATATAGGATAGGCCACACTATTTTTGTTATAATCTACTATTGCAACTATATTGTCCTGTTTAAATAAAGAGGCTGACATAGCTGCTTCCCATACTGATCCTTCATTGCATTCGCCATCGCCTAAGATTACAAATATACGATAATTTTTATTTTCGCTTTTTGCTGCATAAGCCATTCCAGATGCAATAGATAATCCATGCCCTAATGAACCAGTAGATACCTCGACTCCTTCACAAGTTTTATGGCATGGGTGACCCCCCAGGCTGCTATTATGACATTCAAATGTATCCAGTTTTTCCTTAGAAATAACTCCTTTTAAAGTTAAGGCTACATACTGAACAAGAGCTTTGTGTCCTGCACTTAAAATAAAGCGGTCACGTCCTTCCCATTTGGGATTTTGAGGATCGTATTCCATAATATGAAAGTAAAGAGCAGCTACCAGGTCGGCAGCTGAAAGTGCAGATGGAACGTGTGCTGCAGGTGCAAGACCAGCAGTCTCTACGATTAACTTACGCAATTCCTTACTTTTTTTCTCCAAATTTTTAATTATGTTTTTGTCGATCATTATTTACCTTTCTCTTCAACTTTAATATTTTTAAAATAAATTCACATTTAATGTTCAATAAGATAAAAATCTGGATAATAGTAATACTTAACATACTATAGTATTACTAGTTAAATTAAAGAATAAATTAACAATAAACGATTTAAATGTCAAGTAATACATTAAATATAAGGATTTATTAAAATATAACTTGACATTTAGTAAACAATTAGTAAAATAGCCTACAATCATACCTTTTAATTTATTAAGCTCTTTTACTATACGGAGGTTATGTATGCTTGACATGATTGGCCAAGCCTCTATCAATAGTCTGGTTATAGCGATGAGTTTGTTTCTTGTAGCTGCTGGTTTGTCTCTTGTCTACGGAATCCTTCTTATTATTAATTTTTCACATGGTGAAATATTTATGATGGGTTCTTATATGTTTTGGCTTGTTTCAACACAGCTTGGATTACATCCAGCACTTGCCGTGGTGGGGGCTATATTGTTTTCAATGCTTTTGTCCGGATTGATACAAATAGGGCCCTTTAATCGTATTAAAAAAGAACCGTCTATGGGATTTATAGTTGCATTAGGGTTGGTATATGTTTTACAAACAGTTGCACAAATTGCCTTTGGTCTTGACTCGAAGACTGTTCAAAGTTTTCCCGGGTTTACCGAGGCTATAAAAATTGGAAACATTGCAATTGGAGGACAGAGATTTTTAATAATTATTGTCGGGGTAGTTGTTTTAATCGGCCTTAATTTGTTTATGAAATATCATAGATGGGGAAAGGGTATGCAGGCTCTTGTCCAAAACCCAGAAGCAGCAGAATTACAGGGAATTTCAGTATTTAAGGGATCTTTATACGCAATGCTAATTGGTGGTGCATTGGCTGGATTAGCAGGAGGTCTAATAGCACCTATCTCTTATATAGATGCTTTTATTGGGTCATCTTTTGTTCTTAAAGCATTTGCAGCGATAATAATTGGTGGCCTTGGTAGTTTTACCGGTACTATTGTTGGGTGTCTTATCTGGGGTTTTGTTGAAGGTTTTACCGGAACTTTTTTAGATAGCACGATAGGTTTTATCATAATGTATATATTTGTAATTGTACTTATTATTTTTAAGCCTAATGGAATAATGGGTAGAAAGGTGGAATGATTATCATGGCGTTAAAAAAAATAGATTTCAAACTAATAGCAATGGCCATAGCCTTGATTTTCTTTATCATTCTTCCATTCATTAATGGAACCATGTATTGGCAAAGGCTTATCATGAGCTTATTCCTTTTCATACCAGTTGTAATTGGTTGCACAATTATGGCTCGCATGGGAGCATTACATGCTGCACAGGGAGCATTCATGAGTATTGGTGCATATACAGTTGCTATATTGACTAAAAATTATGGGATGAACTTTTGGTTAGTTTTGCTTATTTCAATAGTGGTCACAGGAATAATAGCCATGTGTGTAGGTTTTCCTGCTTTACGGGTAACAGGGCCTTACTTTGTGTTTATGACGTGGGGTTTAAATCAATTAGTAATGTCAATTTGGATAAAAGCGGAGACTATTTCTAATGGTGTTAGAGGAATAGATAATATTCCCAGACCGAGCAATATTGGTGGTATATCTTTTAACTCGCCAACTGCTATTTACTATTTGGGTTTAGTCTTAATGGTTGTTTGTACAATAATACTTTTTATCTTATATAAATCACATTTCGGATTAGCTATGAGTTCTATTGGGCAAAATCATATTTTATCTGAATCTTTAGGTATTAATGTAATGGCAGTAAAAGTTAAGGCTTTTGTTACAGTATCTATAGTTGCAAGTGTTATGGGGGGATATTTTGCTATTATGCAAACATACATTACTCCCTCAGATTTTGGTGTTTGGAATTCTTTTAATTATGTAATTTTCAGTATTGTAGGAGGCATAGGCTCATTTGTAGGAGCGATATATAGTTCAGTGGTTTTGACATTTTTCCCGATAGCCATGCAATATATACCCGGTTGGAATCCTTTTTATAAACCTATAGTTTATGGAATTTTTGTACTTTTTGTTGTCATGGTTTATCCACGCGGCATAGTTGGTTTAGTAGAAAATGCCGGAAAAGGGATTGAAAGGATTTTTACTAGGAATAAAAAATTAGTTACAGATGATATTAAATCTAAATGATAATAAAAATACTCAATCTAGTATTATAGAATGGAGATTTTATGCCATTAGTTAAAGGAATTACAATCAGTAAATTTTTTGGGGGACTTAAAGCCTTACAAGATGTAGATATTGTTATCAATAAAAATGAATTATTGGGGTTAATTGGACCTAACGGTGCAGGAAAAAGTACTCTTATCAACGTATTATCAGGATATTATAAACCAACTAAGGGGAGGATTCTATTAGATGGGGTAGATGTAACTGGAAAGAATATGCACTATGCTGCAAGAAAAGGTTTGGTACGTTCTTTCCAACAGGCAGCTATTTTTAAAGAGCTCAGTGTATTCGAGAATGTTATAGTAGCCCAGCATATATTTGATCGACCGGGAATTTTTGATGAAATTATACTTTCTCACAGAAGAAGGCAAAAAAAGTTTGAAATAAAAGCTGAAGAATTTTTAGATTTTTCAGAAATGAGCCATCTAAAATCAGTAAAAGCAGGAGATCTTCCCTATGGTTACCAGAAAATATTAGGGGTGACTATGGCTATCAGTGCGAATCCCAAGGTGTTACTTTTAGATGAGCCTGTTACAGGAATGAGTATAGGTGAGATAAAACAAATATTGGATTTAGTAGTAAGGATAAAAAAGGAGAAAAAGTTAAGCGTTTTATGCATTGAGCATAATGTAAGAGCACTTTTAGAGATAGTAGATAGAGTTATGGTGCTAAATTTTGGTGAAAAAATTGCTGATGGAACGCCAGAAGAAATATCTAATGATCAAAAGGTTATCGATGCTTATTTGGGAGGAGGTTACTAGTATGCTTCTTAACGTAAAAAACCTTGAAGTTTGTTACGACAATAGAATAGTTTTACACAATATAAATCTTGAAGTGGAGGCTGGTACGATAGTCTGTATATTAGGAAATAATGGTGCTGGGAAAAGCACTCTTTTAAAAGCACTAGTTGGTTTAAAATCTTCTCATTCAGGAGAAATTATTTTCAATGGAAAACATATTGAGCAGTTTAATACTGAAAGAATTGTTAGAGAAGGGATTTGCCTTGTCCCTGAGAGGGGAGGGGTTTTCGGAGATCTTTCAGTGCTGGATAACCTTATGATGGGAGCTTTTACAAGAAGAGATCGAAAAAGTATAGCTAAAGACCTGGACAATATTTTTGAGCTTTTTCCTATATTAAAAACAAGAGCAAAACAAAAGGCAGGTACTCTTAGCGGTGGAGAACAGCAGATGTTATCTATTGGAAGAGGCTTGATGTCTAAGCCAACTCTTATTGCTCTAGACGAACCATCACTTGGATTAGCTCCGCTTGTTATTAAAGAAATAGAAAAAAATCTTAAAACTCTGCAAGCTACCGGATTAGCTATTTTATTAATTGAGCAAAATAGTAATTTAGGCTTGAGCTCAGCTTCAAAAGCTTATGTGTTAGAAGATGGCAAAATAGTAATGTCAGGAACATCTGAAGAGATAAAAAATAATGACCGGCTCAGGAAAGTCTATCTTGGAATAACATAGGTCCTCAATAGTATTAAACAAGATAAATTATAAAAGAAAGGATTTAAAAATGAGATTTGATGGGAAAGTTGCAATTGTTACTGGCGCTGGTCAGGGAATTGGACGAAGTATTGCTACAGCTTTAGCCAGAGAAGGATGTAAAGTAATAATAGCTGAAATAAATGAGACAACAGGTGAAAGTGTAGCTGATGAAGTAAACAATTCAGGTGGTCACGCAGTATTTATGCAGACTGATATAACCAAAAGTGATGAAGTTAATCATACAGTAGAACAGACTATTTTATTGTATGAGCAAGTGGATATTCTGGTTAATAATGCAGGTTTGGCTTTACCTGGTGGAGAGTTCAGGCAATGGAAAGATGAGGATATCGAGAAAGAAATTAATGTTACTCTAAAAGGTACAATCTTCTTCAGCCGTGCTGTTATAGATAATATGATTAAAAGACAATATGGCAAGATTGTAAATATTGCTTCAGGAGCTGGAATGCGAGCTGATAAACATATTGAAGTTTATGGTGCTGCAAAGGGTGGTGTTATTGCTTTTAGCAGAAATCTCGCGCATGACCTTGCACCTTATAAAATAAATGTTAACTGTATATGTCCTGGACTTACGATGACACCACATACTGAATTATTTCCACAACAGGTACCAGAACTTTTCAAAACATGGGTATCAGAAATCCCTTATGGAAGACCAGGTAAACCTGAAGATATAGCTGCACTTGCTTTATTCCTAGCTTCGGACGAAGCTTCTTATATAGTTGGCCAAGCTATAAACATTGATGGGGGTTCAGGTAGGATATAGATAAAATTATTAGTTTGATAATTATAGTATAAAATTTTATTCATAAAATAGTATTAACAAAATTTATTGCCTATTACGAAAGGAGATAAAAAATATGAAAGCTATAGTAGTAAAAGGACCACGTAATTTTGTTGTACAAGATGTTCCATACCCGAAGATGGACAAACGTTCCCTTATGTTAAAACCATTATATTGCGGAGTTTGTTTCACGGATAATCATTTGTACTTAGGGCTTGGCGGCACTGTTGCAGAAGGTGATACACCAAGAAGTGTAGCACAAATGGTTACTGGTACGTTTCCTTCTAAAAAACCTTTTAATGAAATTAGTAAGGAGGTTCCGTTAATTATTCTGGGACATGAAGCTTCTGCAGAAGTAGTGGAGATAGGATCCGAAGTTAAAGGTTGGAAGGTTGGTGATAGGGCAGCGATTGATCCATGTTACCATTGCGGAGAATGTGTTGGTTGTAAGGCTGGTCTTCAATGTAATGTTACCCACGCTTTTGCAGTGACAGATGCTGAATATACTGCAATAGATGCCCTAAGTTGCTTTAAACTTCCCCCTGAAGTCAGCGATATAGCTGGTGCTAATATAGAATCATTCAGTGTTGCCACAAGAGGTGTCCGTAGAATATTCACTATAGGTGATAATGTAGCATTATTCGGGGCAGATGACTATAACATAGCAGTCTTACAGTGGGTACGCTCAAGAGCAAACAAAGTTGTAATTGTAGATCCAATTAAAATTAGACGCGATCTGGCAAAAAAACTGGGTGCTGATCTTACTATTGATCCTACCTCTACAAATGTAGCAGAAGCCGTACGGGAAGTAATGCCTTTTGGAGCTGACTGTGTATTTGTCACTGAAGAGAATTATATTAAGTCATCTTTAAAATATATTGCTCAAGCTTTTGAGGTATCAAGAGTCCAGGGAAGAATTATGCTATTAAGAATGTATTCAGACGAAGTGTTACATAATGTAAAAATTAATGTACCTTACCTTAAAGAGGTTTCGTTGTCCTGGTCGGGTTGTTATGGTAGTGAACCCTGGCGAGGCGGTAGGGATAGGGGAGATTTCCAGATAACTATTGATGCTATAGCAGAAAAGAAGATAGATGCAGAGGTGCATGTCTCTAAAATTGTTCCCTTTGAAAAAATAAAAACAAAGGAAGACATAGATGATATTTTCAATGGTTATCCAGAAAAAGAAACAAAAACTTTAATCAAGATGTGAGGAAGATAATTTAATAGATTATCATATATTTAAATATATAAAAATATAATAAAAATATTAAGGAGGTAAAAAAATATACAACAGTATTATTAAAATAAATTGTAAAAGGAGAAAAAATGAAAAAGTTATTATTGTTTCTACTAGTTGTTATGATGGTTGCAACTTTTGCACTGGCAGGTTGTAAAACAACAGAAGAAGAAAAAACAGAAGAAGAAACAACAGAAGAAGAAACAACAGAAGAAGAAACAACAGAAGGAGAAACAACAGAAGGAGAACTTAAACAGGATGTAATAAAAATAGGAATATCGAGTGCTATGAGCGGTGCTTGGGCTATACTTGGAACTTCTCAGGTTCAGGGTCTTGAAGTTGCAATGGAAGAAGTAAATGCTGAAGGTGGCATAGTTATTGGTGACACCCAATATATGATTGATTTTGTAGCATATGATGATATGATGACCGGGTCCGGAGGACTTGATGCAGCTAATAAGCTAATATTTGAAGATAATGTGAAGTTTATACAGGGACCTACTACTGGGGCTTATTTATCCACAATACCTCTTTATACTGAAAATAAGATAATTTGTTTGGATATCACGACATTACCCCCTACTCCAGATTATCCATATAAATATCGAATATCTTTCCTTCCAGAGGTTAAGTATACTGCCATTTATAAAGCAGTAGGCGAGAAATTTTCTGATGCAAAGACCGTAGCAGTTATATCTCCGAATACTGAGTCAGGGCATTCAGAGGTAGAATTTGGCACTCCAATAATAGAAAGCCTTGGCTTCACTATTCAGCAAGTTGAATTTTATGAAGACTCAGTTACAGACTTTTATCCTGTACTTACTGCTCTTCTTGAAGGAGATCCAGATATTCTTGATATGAGTGTTACATCTAATCAACAAACACGTGTTGTAATTAAACAAGCCCGCGAATTAGGGTTTGAGGGTCCTATTCTTAGTGCTCCAAGTACTTTTAATGCTCTAACAGTTTATGAAGAATTGGGAGATGCATCAATTGATTGTTTTTGCGCAGATTTTATCCCAAGTTATGCTGGTGATAAAATGATAGCTTTTGACGAACTTTTATCAGAAAAGTATGGAGATAAAAAAGGGCTATTTGGTGTAATTAAATATACTTATGATTCAACAATGGGTCTAGTTGAAGCAATAAGAAAAGCACAGTCTCTGGATGTCGATGTTGTAAATGAAACATTAGAGGATATTGTTTGGGATTCTTTAGTTCCAGGTCTGAGGTTTGGCGGCGAAAAGACATTTGGTAAAAAAGGTGCAATGATGTCCGATATTATGACAACAGGAGTAAATGAGAACGGAGAGGCATATGCCCTTCAATATTTGGGACCAGAAGATATGGCGGAATTTGATTGTTATAAATAAAAAATTACTCTTTGCATAGTTTACTCAATTAAGACTTTATATTTAAGGTAATTGTAAGCTAGCCACATATATATTCAAGTTATTTGAATCATGTATGTGGCTAGTTAATAAAAGTTCACAAAATTTAAGGTGATTTGTTTAACAAAAAATATTTAAGGTTTCTACGCTAATTATAAGTAAAATAATTGAACGATATTATTTCTTCTGATGGAAAATTAAATTCTGATTTATCTCCGAAACTTGAAAACATAAGTTTTGGAGAAAAATTTGCATATGGTCTGGGTGATTTTGGGGCATACATAATTTTTCAGATGGTAAGTATTTTCTTATTATTCTACCTTACTGATATTTACGCTATTAGTGCTGCTATTGTAGGGACATTAATGCTTGTTGTCAGAGCATTAGATCTTATATTTGTACCATTCATGGGTATTATTACTGATAGGACAACAACAAGATGGGGAAGTTATAGACCTTTTATAATATTTGCTTCCGTACCATTCGCAGTCTGTCTTTTTCTGGTTTTTCAATCTCCTCCTTTAGTTGGAGTGACAAAAATAATTTATATTTTTGTCGTTTATTTTATGCTTGAAATTATTGGCACAGTGATCGTTATTCCTTATACTTCAATGATTCCAATAATGACTAAAGATTTAAACCATCGTTCGCAATTTATCTCAGCTAGATTTATAGGTACAAATGTGGCAATATTACTAGTTTCAAGTCTTACACCAAAAATAATTTCTTTATTTACTAACCAAAAGATAGCATTTAGAGCAATATCAATAATATACGGATTAGTTGCAATAATTGCATTTGTGATTGCTTTTAGATTTATCAAGGAAAGGTATTTAGTAGAAAAAACACAAAAAATAAAATTTAAAGATTCAATAAAGATTTGTAAAAATACAATACCTCTTTTTTCAGTATGTGCCGTAATTTTTATATCTTATTTAATATTTGTCCTCAGATTATCCAATTCAATGTATTATTTTAAGTATTCGATTGGTGATGAATCACTTGCAACCATATTTTTTATAATCCAAGGTTTATTTGCAATTATTGGCCTATTCATTGGTCCATTTCTTGTAAAGAAAATTGAAAAGAAAAAAACATTTTACCTGGCTATGGGAATATATGTTTTAGCAGGTATAATCTGGTTTTTTGCAGGAAGTTTTTTACCAATAATATTAATTTGTGGTGCGTTAAGCTCAGCAGGTTTAATGGTGAGTATAATGGTCACTTTTGCAATGGGTGCAGATTGTGTTGAATATGCAGAATATAAGACAGGTTTTAGAAGTGCCGGAATTATAGGTTCAGCACAAAGTTTTGTAGCAAAAATAGGCGGTACGCTTGGAATGTCGTTAGTTGGTTATGTATTAGCCTGGGTAAAATATATCCCTGATGTTGAACAATCTCTGCTTAGCTCAAATTCCATGATTTGGATGATGACACTATTGCCAGCATTTGGTGGAATATTAGCTATTGCAGCTATAACCTTTTATAAATTGGATAATAAATTATTTTTAAAAATTTGTCTTGAACTGGATGAAAGAAAAAATAAGAAGAATTTAGAATCTTTTTAAGAAAATTATGTAACTATTTAAATTATTTTTTTTGATCCAAGAACTTATTTTGGGGCTGCAAGGGAGACAGTATACCATATAGTAAAAGGAAAGATGATAGATTTTGATTCTGCCGGACATGCATCAAAAATTAACTAATAATTAGAGGTTAAAATATTGTATAAAAGATTTACTAATAAAGTAGTTTTAATTACTGGAGCTGGAAGGGGGATAGGAAGAGCAACAGCGATTAATTTTGCTAAAGAAGGAGCTAAGATAGCTTTGATAAGCAGGACTGAAAAAGAATTGAATGAAGTATGTAATGAAATAAAAAAATCCAGGGGTGAGTGTATTAAAGTAAAGGCTGATGTTTCCAGAGAGATTGATATATTAAATTTTATAAGAACTACTAAAGAGAAATTTGGAACAATAGATATCCTGGTTAATAATGCAGGTGCACATATTGAAAAGGAGATAATTGACCTGGATTCCGATGAGTGGGATTATGTATTGGATGTAAATTTAAAAGCTACTTTCCTATGCTCCAGGGAAGCTTTAAAAATAATGGTTAAAAAAAACTATGGTAAAATAATTAATATTGCTTCTATGATGGCGGGAAGAAAGGGTTTGGCAAAAATCGGTGCCTATTGTGCTGCAAAATCTGCTGTAATTAGTTTAACAGTATCAATGGCTTCTGAAGTAAAAGAATTTAATATAAATATAAATGCAGTTAAACCTAGCAGGGTTGAAACTGAAATGTTTAAAAAATTTCATCCAGATTATGTTAAACCAAATTTTATGAAGCCAGAAGATATAGCAAAAGTTGTCCTGTTCTTAGCGAGTGAAGATGCCAAAGCAATCAAGGGTGCTGCAATTGATGTCCACAACGGTCAAGATTTAAGTTAATTTTTTGTTCTTAGCGCTGATTTTAACTGCTTTTATAATGATTTGTTGTTTATATATCAAATTAAGCAACAAATCATTTTTTAGTATGGAGCTCCAAAAGAGTTTTGTGGTACTTAATAGTATTTGTTAGAATAAAAAAAATTGTATATTATTTAAAAGCCTGAAGTTATTAATACAATATTCTTATTTAAAAACATGGTTGAGTCAAAAGTCACATCAGGATACTTCAAAAACGGTATGCCATAATTATATAACTTACAATACTCTTGCCTATAGCTTACCCACGACTTTTGCCATCTATGAGCTATTAAAATTAATATAAATTTTTGTGGTATCAAGACTTGAATGACTCAGTAATTTTTAAACCTTAAAAAGATCAACACCGGTTTTAACCAAATGGGCGGCAATTGTTTTTTATTCTTTTTGTAATATAAACTAAGAAATTGTATCCTATCTGGTATGGAATTAGAACGACAGAGAGAAGACATGAAAAATATCAAATATACTGAACTGCTGCAGGATGTTTCACAAAAAGATTTTTCACGGGTAGGAGGCAAGGGAGCAAACCTGGGAGAAATGATCAAAGCCGGGCTGCCCGTACCGGAAGGTTTTGTGTTACTTGCCGATTCATATAAGAGATTCATGACAGCCAATAATCTCAACACAGAAATAGATAATATGTTAATTGGAGTTGATAATGATAACCAGGAAAAGTTGGAAGAAGCTTCAGTGAAAATCCGGAAATTATTTGAACAAAGCGAAATACCTCATGATGTACTTATAGAGATAGATAGAATCTATGAACAGATTGGAAGTCCCGAAGCAGCAGTGCGGTCCTCGGCTACAGCGGAAGATTTACCGGGAACTTCCTTTGCTGGGCAGTATGATACCTTCCTGAACGTCAAAGGAAAAGATGAATTATATAAGTGTGTAAAAAAATGCTGGGCTTCCCTGTGGAGCGCGCGGGCCCTCTCTTACAGGATAAAACAAAATATTGACAATACGGGGTTGGCTCATGGAGTGGTGATCCAAAAGTTAATCAATGCCGAAAAATCAGGGATTTTATTCACAGCCAACCCGGTAAACGGCAGGCGGGATCAAATACTGTTGAATTCTTCCTGGGGATTGGGAGAAGCCATAGTGGGCGGAGATGTAACACCGGACCAATGGATAGTGGATAAAAAGAACCGGTACATTGTAGAAGAAAATATCGCGACCAAAGAAATAATGACCGTGCGAAAAGAAGCGGGCACTGAATTCGTGGATGTACCTGAGAAAAAGCGTAAGCAGGCCACTCTTAGTCAAGAAGAAGTGCTTAAGCTGTTAGAACTGGGCGAAAAAACGGAAGATCACTTTGGATTTCCCCAGGACATAGAATGGGCTTTTTACGAGGGCGTATTTTATCTGGTGCAAACCAGGCCTATAACATCTCTATACCCGATACCCGAACCTGAAGATGTGGGTAAAGGGTTACGAATATATGTGAATTTCTTAATGAATAAACAGGCAACACCTGAACCCCTTACCCCTATAGGGGAAGACATGATTAAAAAAGCTTTTACAGGCATTATCTTTAATAGGAAAGCCCGCAAGAAACCTTTTAGCCGGTTAAAGAGCGTCGCAGGAAGATTGTTTGTTGATGTAACAGAACTCTACAGATTTGAGAGATGGTGGGATAAACTGGCAAACAACCCGACTGACATGGACCCGGTAACAACAAGAGCTTTATTACAGGTCCTTGAAAGAAATAAAGCCGAACTTTTAAAACAAAGAAAATCGCTGATAAAATCAGTATTGAGGTTGCTCGTAAAAATGAATCCCTGGCTACCGATATTTATGATAACTTCCATCCCTAAAGTCATATACGGTGCAGTGTTTCCTCCTGATAGAGCGGTGGCAAAAGCATTCGAGTATGGCAATAATCAAATCAAATCAATTATGCAAAAAAGAGAAAAGCTTCAAACAAGGCAAGAAAAACTGGAATTCATTGAGCGGCAGTTCACAGCATTTTTTTATTATGTACCTCTCGGCGTGCTCTATTATGTAACAATGTCATTAGTTTATATTGAAAAGGCCAAAAAAATAATGAGCAAACACATGGATGATACCTCTGAATTGAACAAAGTAGAAAAAGCAGTGTCCCACAATGTAACCACTGAAATGGGAATGGGACTGCTTCAGATAGCCAAAAACCTGAACCGGGCCGGGGTACACCCAACACTTGATAATCCGGAAGTTAAACAATTTTTAGCCAAATACGGACACAGATCTTCACAGGAAGTGGACCTGGGGGTACCAGGGTGGAAAGAAAACCCTGGATATATCATCAACTTGATTCAGTCCTACATTAATAATAAAAGCTACAATGAGGGGATAGAGAAGTTTTACCGTGACATGGAAGAAGCGGATCAGGCGATAGAAAACATTACCAGACAGCTGAAAGAAAAAAGTGCCCGCAGGGATGCCAGGAGAGTAGAAATACTGCTAAAAAAATTCAGGAAAACGTTTGGTGTAAGGGAGCTGCCAAAATACATTTTAACTAAGGCCTTTAGTATTCTCAGGGAGATTTTAATGGAAATAGGTGAAGAATTGCAGGCAGAAGATAGGTTAGACCATAAGACGGATATATTCCTTGTAAGCTTTGAAGATATAAGGTCAGGAGAAAAACTTCAAAAACTGGTCAGGCAAAACCGGGAAGAATATCAGAGGGAATTACAGAAGTCTCTTGTTCCCAGGGTAATGACAAGCACAGGAGAGACTATTTTTTCAGTTATTGAAGATGAAAGAAACGACACATATAAGGGGATACCGGTATCTCCCGGTGTATATGAAGGTCCGGTTAAAGTGCTAAAACACCCCGAAGAGGGCAGCAGGTTGAAGAAGGGTGACATTCTGGTGACAACTGCAACCAACCCGGCCTGGACCCCTCTTTTTCTGATAATTGGCGGATTAATTATGGAGACCGGCGGTCCAATGTCTCACGGTTCGGTGGTGGCAAGAGAATATGGCGTTCCGGCAGTTGCCGGTGTCAGGGAAGCAACAGCCAGGCTTAAAGACAGGCAAAAAGTTCGGCTAAATGGGGAAACAGGAAAGGTAGAGATCTTGAGCCCGGAATAGTGATTTGGATCAGGCAAATATAAGTTAAAATTAATATAAATTTTTGCGGTATCTAAATTTAATAGAATCTTGATATAGATACCCTGATTGCTATTTATTCCTCTTAGTCTCACAAAACAGTATATTTGTAGGCCAGGTATGATTTTTGTTCAAGTTATAAACCTAATAAAACCTTAAAAATATTTTTAAAGATAATTCTAAAAACATTTATAAATAATTTATTTGACAATTCTTATAATTTCTGATACTATTAAAATCAATCTTTGGATCGAGACAACATTTGGTAATATTTGAGACTTGCGGACGAAAGAATGCAGGAAGAGAAAAAAGTCTGAATGAGGTCGGTGAAGTTCAAAGAATTAGGCCCCGAGGTGTTAAGTAACCTAAGGTCGTAAGGTTATGGTGAAAGATAACTCGGGGTTTTTTTGTTTAGCAACTCTCTTTTGTTTGATAGTATTTTAGTTAAGAGCTATTTGTTACCTGCTGTTACCTCTATAAATAAAATATCGTAGAGCTTAGAGAAACGATAGCATTTGAAAGGAGGTAAATATGCAAGGTAGCAAATTATATGTAGGAAATTTAAACTATTCTGTTACTAATGAACAGTTAGAAGAACTTTTTTCCTCACATGGCAAGGTTCAATCAGCCAATGTAATTGGAGATAAAGGTTTTGGTTTTGTTGAACTGTCAGATAATGCGGAAGCAGAAAAAGCAAAAGAAGCTTTAAACGGCACAGACTTTGAAGGTCGTACTTTAAAAGTTGATGAAGCCCTTCCACAAAGACCAAGAACTGAGAGAAGGTATTAAATAATAAAACTACGAAAAAGACTTTTTAAAAGGATTTTTATGTAGATTTAATTCTTCATAATAATGATTTGTTGTTTATATAAAATTAAGCAACAAATCATTTTTTAATTTACTCTTTGTAATATTATTTATTGAATATTTTCATATCTATTTTCTGATATAATATTATTAGTAAAATTATTTCAAACTGTCATAATGAATATTCCGTTCGTCCTGGTCCTGGTATTTATCATTTGTTATATTTGTTATAAAAGTATAAGAAACTTTATAGAATTAGGAAAGGAGGCTACAAATGTCAATTGCAAAAGTAACTGAAGTTAAAGTGTCTTCTCCCACAAGCTTTGATGATGCAATAAAGGAAGGCATAATACGCGCAAATAAAACCCTTAAAAATGTCAAGTCCGCATGGATAAAAGATTTTGAAGTTATAGTAGGTAATAATGGTAAAGTTGCTGAATACAGAATTTTGATGAGAGTCACTTTCATTCTTGAAGACTAAGTTTTATTCTTTACCGTCCCAACAATAAAGACAAAGTTTTTCTTTGGGTAAGCCGATGGCTTTTACCATATCATCAATCGTTTGATATTTAAGCGAGGTTACACCCAATTCTTTCTGAATAGCCTTAATCATTTTTTGATGTAGGGGCGATTTATCATCAATAAAAGCTTTAATATCAAAATGTTTTTTGCCCATAATTTTTTTAATAACTTTTCTTGCAGCTAATTCTTTTTTTGTCCGTGTCGATAAAAGATAAGGACAGGGAAACATCAAGGGTGGACAGGCAATCCGAACATGAATTTCTTTCGCTCCATTCCGCCAAAGTTTCTCAATGGCTTGATTTCTTAACTGAGTTCCCCGAACAATAGAGTCATCACAAACAACAATTCTTTTCCCTTCAATAACACTTTTAACCGGGATTAATTTTAATTTAGCCACCTTGTTTCTAATTTCTTGAGATGGTGGTGTGTAACTCCGGCCATAACCATCGGTATATTTAACCAAAGGACGCCGGTAAGGAATTCCCGAAGACATGGAATAACCCAAAGCATGTGCTGTTCCTGAATCAGGAACGCCAGTCACCAGATCAGCTTTAATTTTATCGTCTTTGGCCAAATTAGCCCCACAATTTTCTCTAACCTTCTCGACATTAATACCTTCATAAGAAGAAGCCGGGTAGCCGGTGTAAATCCATAAAAAAGCACAAACTTTACTATTTTTATAACCTTTTTTTTCTTTTTTTAAACCCTCTTTAGTTAAAAGTACAATTTCCCCTGGTTGTAATTCTAAAATAGGTCCAAAACCTAAATTAGGAAAAGCGCAAGTTTCTGAGGTTACAGCTAAAATTTCCTCATTTTGACCGACGACTAATGTTGTTTTTCCAGAAACATCCCGTGCAGCGTAAATTCCTTCTTTGGCTAAAACTAACAAAGAAATAGAACCAATAATTCGGCTGAAAACATATTCTATACCACTGATAATGCTACTTTTTTTAGCAATTAATTTGCTAATCACCTCTGTCGCATTAATCATACCGCTGCTCATTTCCGAGAAACTTCCCCCCTGACTCATAATTTCTCTTGCTAATTCATTTTTATTACGTAAAAGACCAGAAGTAGCAATAGCAAATTTGCCAAAGGAACAGGAGATAATAATTGGCTGGGAATCAAAATCACTAATGACGCCAATTCCCTTTTTGCCTTTTAGTTTAGGAAGTTCTTCAATAAATTTAGATTTAAATTGAGAAGTAGAAATATCATGAATGCAGCGAGTAATTTGGTGATTTAAAACAGCCAATCCTGCCTTTTTAGTCCCTAAATGAGAATGATAATCAGTCCCATAAAAAAGGGATTGTCGGCAGTCTTTAGATGAAACAATACCAAAAAGTCCACTCATGTTATCTGCATTTTAACATCTTTTATTAATTTTATTAATTAAATCACTTAAAGTCTGCCAGCGACACTTTTTTCCATGTACAACTTTAAACACATCTTTTAAGTAATTTTAAATTATAACTCGGCTTCTGGACTAATATCCCAAATTTTTAATAGAAGCCAAATAGTATATATCTCTCAATTGCTATTTGCCCCTCTTCGTCTTACAATATGTTCTGTTTTGGTGGTGATCTTATTATGAACATGGATGAAAAAATTATACAGGCAATAGAGGGGACGAAGATTATAAAGGCGCCCAAAAAACTTCTTGCTTCGTTTGATTCCACAACTATCCATTATTATTTGCTTACTGTTCCAATGTATCTTGATTTTGAGGGCAGAAGCCCCGAATCAGAAACGGTTATAAGGGAAGGCAGAATAACATGGCAGAGACCGAAGGTGATCACCCCTTCCTACATGCTCCGGGTAGAGGGATTCAGCGGGGAAGCCAGAAAAGCCTTTGAGATGCTTGCTCAGGAAGACAGTGATCTCGCCATGATCCTTTATGGTTTGAGGGTAAGCAAGGACTTTGAAAAAATGGATATAGTATCCAACTCGCTGGCAGCAGTGGCTATAAACATATCCGAAGATATAGATAGGAAAAAGGACCCATACAGTGCAATCATCAAGGGAATAGACCAGTTCTGGGATGTCTCCCTTTCTAAATTCATTCAGGAGATTGTAGATGAGAGTGCCTATAACTCTCAGCTTCCGGATCTTATGAGAAACAGCTCGGTCCGGGTAGGAAGCGGAGGATTTCCGGTAATCACCAGGGATAATATGGGAATCCCGGTCATAGCAAGAAATGAAATAGAGATACTTTTTAAATTATTTGAAAAAGGAGAGATAGACCCGCTTGATCTCAAACAGGAACTGGACAGGTGGGGAATGTTCGAACAGTATCAGGACAGATTTTTCAAATATTTTAGAAAAGGAATTGGAAGAAAGTAATTTAATAATTACTAATTATAATTCCTCACACCAGAAGCATCTCGTCCGGTTCAAGAAGTGATATTCCCGCATCCTTTCCCACAATTTCAACTTTTATTATCTTCTTAGGTTTCTTGAGGTCTATTTTTTCCCGGTCAACCACATCGGTAAGCTTTACTATGAGTTCCTTGAAATCCAGCTTGTCATAGTATCTCTTTTCGATATCCATCATCCACTTTTCATCTTTTTTAATTTTGGGAACAAGCGACTTTACTGCTTTCTGCATATCGGGAACGGTTGATTTGACCCATTTGTCTATGGGAACATAGCGGTATGTCTTTCCGAAGAGTTCCCTGTTCTTTTTAGATATCGCTCTCAGTTTTTTTACCAGTTCCTTTGGTTTCGAAACATCCAGAAGGAAGATGCCGTGATATTTTGATTTTAGAAACTTCGGTTTTGCCTTTGTTTCCTTGAATAGATGCTTGATTCTTTCCATACTGCTTTCGGTGTGGGCCGGGTCGTAGGTTATAAGAAGCTTTACGTTCATTGGAGTCCTCCTTTCTTTTAGAGTTATTTTTTAATTATATCAACTGCAAAGATTTATAAAAAGACGAACTTATTTTATAATATCAGAAAGTTATATTTAAATGCATACTTGAAAGTACAGGAGAGAGTGATCCGGTGTTTCGCAGGCAATCGCTTGAAGACAGAGTAATAGAAATAAGAAATGATAATGACAGGGTAGGCTGGCTCATTTCCGAGTTCAAACCGTTTATTGCCAGTGTGGCGCAGAAAAGAGCCGGGAAATTCCTGGAATACGGAGTGGATGACGAGCTTTCGGTCGGGCTTTCCGCTTTCAAGGAAGCAATGGATTCATATGATAAAAAAAGGGGAAAGTTCTTAAGCTTTGCAAGGCTGGTAATAAACATGCGCCTTATCGATTATTACAGGAAACAGAGTAAAAAAGGCAAGGGGAAAAATCTGAGTCTGGATGATGATGACGACCCCGTATCAGGCCTGATCGATTCGATTTCCATGGAGCAATACAGGGTCAATGATGAGAATGATAAGAGGATAATTGAGATCATGGAATACAGGACCGAACTGCGAAAATGGGGAATAACACTGGAGCAGCTCGCAGAAATATCCCCCCGTCAGGAGGCTCTGAGGGAGCAGTACAAAGAGGTGGCAAGAGAGATCGTTAAACACAGCTTTATGCTGAGGGAACTTATGAAGACAAAGAGATTACCCTTGAAGGAACTGGGAGAAATCATGACGGTACACCGGAAAAAGCTGGAGCGGGGACGAATATATATAATAGCTATGGTACTGGCTATGGTGGGGAATCTTAGCTATGTGGATATCCACAGGGGTGGTGGAAGATGAAAGCAGTAATAATGGAAATGCATAAAGACTATTGCATCGTTATGACAAAAGACGGGCAATTTTTAAAGCAGAATATTCCGGCGGGAGTATTTGAAATTGGTGATGAGATCGCAGTCAGTAAAGAATACGCATATGAACCAAAGACGGTAAAAGTCGGTTGGCTGAAGAATCTGTCGATTGCATATATGACGATGATAATAGTGGCAGTATTGTCGATTTTTGGGGTATGGTACTTCAAACAATATCTTCCTTTGAAGAATGCTGACCTGCTGACCGCGGATACAGTCGAAGAGGCAGCACCGGCAGCAATAGAAGAAGAGGTCGGGGAAGGAGAAACACGTGAAGAGAGTGCCGAAGAATCCGGTTTGAGCATGGAAGCGGATCAGGGAGAAGCCATCAGTTTTGAAAAGACTTATTCTCTTATCGAAGAGCCGAAGGTTGATGGCGAGAATATAAATGACGTCTTATCTTTTTCATATGAAATCATAGGCGGTGTCAATTTGCAGGTCGAATTTAGAAATATAAGCAGCGCTCTGATCTTTAGCGGGGACATCAAACTTACCACGCTTTTTTCCGATAATAGTGTGTCCCGGACAAAAATTATTCCTCTGGAGAATTTTGAACCGGTTCAGGTTGTAAAGGAACCGGTTTTCCTTAAAGCAGGAGAAACCAGCTTAAAGCTGGAAGTAAACGGGAATGCTTACTAAACAAGGAACGCTTAATAATTCTTTTCCGGCCCCGCTAAATTACAGGTATTTATCGTATATATATAAGAATTTACAATATAAATATTTATAAGAGTTACCGGGGAGTTATTATGAAAAAAAGTAAACTTATTTCAATTCTTGCTATTTCCGTTATGATTATGTTTCTTTTCAATGCGTTCCTGCTAACAGCGTGTGTTGGAAAACGGGATGAGGAAGTAACAGAAGTAGAAGAAGTTTCCACAGAGGAGTCGGATGAAATAGCTGACTCCGTGGATATGAACCTTGTTGATGCCAATACAGGATTCGGGTTCAACATCTTCAAAGAACTTACTGCAGAAGATGAGGACAGCAATGTATTTATATCTCCTCTTTCGATACTTCTTGCTCTTGCGATGACGTATAACGGCGCTGTTGGCGATACCAATCTTGACATGGCCGAAGCTCTTGGTTTTAACGAGTTTGACCTCGAGGAACTCAATTCCGGATTTCATAATCTTCTGATAAGCATAATGAATGCTGACAGCGATATAGAGTTGTCCATTGCTAATTCGATATGGTACAAATTGGGATACGGCGTCAATCAGGATTTTATTGATAGAAACGAAAAATATTATTCCTCGGAGGTAAATGAAATTGATTTTGCCGCTCCGGGAGCGCTTGATACCATAAATGGATGGATAGCGGATGCCATAAAAGGAAAGATTGAAAAGATGCTGGATGTCATTCCTACCGATGCAATGATGTATCTTATAAATGCCATTTATTTTAAAGGAAACTGGACCTATCCTTTTAATGAAGACGTGACGGTAGATGATGATTTTTATCTTCTGGATGGAACAACAAAGAAAGTTCCAATGATGAGTCAGGAAGGTAATTTTGCTTATTTCGATGGCGATGGTTTCTCAGCAGTAAAGCTTCTCTACGGGCAGGAGAAAATGGCAATGTATATAATTCTTCCGGACGAGGGTATGGAACTTGATTCGGTTATCGAATCTCTGAATGAAAAAAGCTGGAATGAGATAACGCAGTCGTTTTATGGCACGGAAGTTTCGCTGGTAATGCCCAAGTACAAGATGGAGTATGGCGTCAAACTTTTAAACGATGTTCTTACCAATCTGGGTATGGGAATAGCATTTGGTGCTGAAGCAGATTTCAGCGGAATATATCCCGACATATGGATATCCAGGGTGCTGCATAAAGCCGTAATTGAGGTAAATGAGAAGGGAAGCGAAGCAGCCGCTGCTACTGTGGTTGAGATGGAAGAATCTGCAATGGAACCCACGGAGATAGTGGAATTTATAGTAAACAGGCCCTTCTTCTTCATGATCGGAGATGACAGGAGCGGAAGCATTCTCTTTATGGGTAAAGTCGTCGAGCCTTAGAAGCAACCGCCGGCTTATTTTCCCGCTAATAAAGAATATTTGGACAAATGTGAAATATATTATATAATACTGGGGTATTACTGAAATAGTTTTAC
>Ga0265297_10003922_pt1 | contig 25517 bp, 33 predicted proteins | sample Munlanlwell13791_FD_192502 | JGI IMG/M metagenome (GOLD analysis project Ga0265297, IMG submission 192502) | Leachate microbial communities from a municipal landfill in Southern Ontario, Canada - Leachate well 137-91 | ecosystem: Engineered > Solid waste > Landfill > Unclassified | place... | reverse complement strand
TTACTGCCCCTGATTTCCAGTGCCTGTAGAGATATTTCTGCAAGCGCATCCAGTTCATTGTTTAATAGGATTTTTATAGATTCTACAATTTATAATAATAGCTTCAAGCGGTATATCCGGATAATTTACAATAATAATCTATCGGTGCTTCTAAGTTCCCGGTTTCAACATAGGCTTTCCCAGGGCACCAATGACAAGACTTTCTTAAATTGCAGCTCTTACATCTTGTATTAGTAGCAAATTCCCTGTTCTCTACTAAGGGCATCAATTTATCCAGTACGTCTTCTACGTCAGATTTAAGCAGATTAAAGGTCGGCTTTCTTATAAGGCTGCAAAGAAAGGTATTGCCATATGGGTCAATATGCATATTGTCTCTTCCTATGGCGCAGCGGAATAAATTGCTTTCTGATGGTTGCTTTCTTCTATTTGATAGCGACTGATAAACATCGTCTTGTTTCTTTTGAGGCGCCTTTAAAGCTAAAATTTTTTCCGCGCTGACCCTTAAATTGCAAGGAGCTGAATCTCCATCTAATCTGGCATACATATCAAAGTCGGGAATAAATCTTAAGCCTAATCCTTCAATAAACTTTCTTATGCGCTCTAATTCCTCTAAATTATCTTTGATTATTTGCGTCTTTATTTCTAAAGAAAGTTTTGACTTTAAAATAAGCTCTATCCCTCCCATTACCTTTATAAATGATCCTTTTACCTGCGTAATCTCTTCAAATAACTCTTTGTTTACGGAATTTAAGGTCATCTCAATCACAAAAGGAGGCTTTTGTTTAAAATAGTCGGTTATTTCTTTGGTGAGAAAATAGCCACTGGTAAATATCGTAATTATAAACCCTTTGTGTTTGGCATAAGAGTAAATATCCAGGAAATCCCGGCGCGCCAAAGGGTCTCCTCCGGTAAAGCAGAGCCAGATTACCCCGGATTTATAAAGCTTGTCCAGAATATGTTTAACCTGTTCTGTATCCAGCTCTTTTTTAAAATAAGCCGGCTTATTATAGCAGTCGGTATAGCAATACTTGCAATGTAAGCCGCACCTGAAGGTAAATTCAAACTGGCAGGCATTCGGGTGTTCTCTTCTCCAGTTTATTTTATGAGTTCTGAGGCTAAATGTTTTGTATTGTGTTTCTCTCATATCTTTCTCACGAAAGGTATGATTCTCCTGTTATTTACAAAACCTAATCTATAACAGGCGACCGTGCTTACTAAATCCCTGGTAAAAGAAGCAATATTCTCCAGGCTCTTTTTATCCCAGAAAGCGGGAAAAAGATTGGGATAGAGCAGACTAAATGCTCTTTTGGCAGGAATTTTTCTTACTGTATTTCGAGTGGCATGATAGATAAAGAAGAGCTTCTCCAGCGGCGCTGCCTCTATCCTGTAGTCTAGATAATCATTAAATTCTCCGTGCCAGCAGGAGCCGTAAATAAAAAATTTATCTGCATATTTACGCACTATCATACGGTCATCATTTAACACCATTGCCTTACTATACCTGTGCCATAGCCTTGCTGAAGTGCTTTTACCCGCTCCTGATTTTCCTGCAAAAAGCAATCCTTTAGCATTTGTATCTTTTACCCCTACGCCATGCACAAAGATTCCCTTATTATGCAATGACAGGTAATTTATCAAAAGCACCTGTAAAAAATCGTAGACAATTACTCCCATGCCCCAGGACCAACCATCTGTTTCTTTGGAAAGAAGATACGCATCTGCTTTTTCAAAAGTTTTGTTCACAAAAATAACTTGTCTTCTATCATGTAAATGACATTCATAAATATAAGAGCCCCCTTTTTTCAAAAGACTCCAGTCCTCTTCCCCCCCCTGAAAATGAGTAGTAATGAATACCGGCTTTGCCCGAACAATCCTGGGAAGACTCTCTACGATATTGACTCTGATGAAAATCTGGGGTTTGTTTTTCCCCTTATAGAAAAAATTATTGAACCGCTCAGAATGCAGGCGTTCCCTTTCCTCTTTAGCGGGTTGCGCAAGCGCAAATCTGCTTTGCATTTGGATGATTATATCTGCTATCTTAAGCCTGATTTTAGATTTCATAGCCTTTAAAAAATTGGCAGTTTAGCAATTCAATAATTTTCTGGCAAATTCAGCATCTTTCCTACTCTGTGGATCGCATGAAGTAAACTTGCGGTTATAAAGCCAACCCTCGGCAGGGCACCATTTACAATAGATAATTAATTTGCATTTATTACACTGATAATTATCATCGATTTTGATATTTGCGATAAAATCTTTTAGCCTTTCCCAAGCATCATCAAGAGAGCTGTCTAATATTTTATATTTAGGGTAATCTATCAGGCACATCTTCAGTTCTCCCAGCGGAGTAATCGCTGCCTGAGTGGCTCCTGCCCCGCATTCAAACAGATTCGTTATTTTTTTTGCATTGGAAAGTTTTACTTGATTAGTTAATTCCATCTGGTTTGATGATTCGCATCTGCTTCTAGCCAATTTATTCTCTAGCCGACCTCTGTATTTGTACGGCTCTTCTGACCCATCTAAGCACCGGGAAAGTATGTCATCTAAACGGTGCTGACACCCTAAAGCTTTAGCAAAATCCTGTATTTCGCTTATTTCAGACTCATTTTCTTTTAATACACAGGTTTTAAACCCCAGGTTTATTCCGCTCTCAGACAGAATCCCGATTGCCTTAAAGACTTTGTCTCTTGAGCCTGGTATTCCGGTAATCCGCTCAAATGCAATCTTACTCATTGCTGGTATTGTAATATCAATTTTATTTATACGCATCCCGGCTAATTCCTCAATCTGCTTTTTTTTAATCAGCGAGCCGTTAGTATAAATTATAATCTGAAAACCCAGCTTATTTGCATAGCGGATAATAGACATGATATCTTTTCTCATAAATGGCTCTCCGCCGGTAAAGCCTAAATACAAACACCCCATATTCTTGAGTTGCTCTAGAATAAAAAATACCTCTCTAGTCTTTAGTTCACCGTAATTCCTATAATCAAAGGGGACATAACAATGTTTGCAGCGGAAATTGCACCTGTATGTCAATTCAAACATTACCCTAAGAGGAGTCTTTCTTGCTCTGGCGGTTTTATGCAGATGCTGCCAGAAATCAGGGTAGGATTGAAATTTCATCACTAAATTATGTCGCTAATTGCTGTTGCCGTATTTTCTTATAGCTTTTAATTTGGCTATTTGCTTGGCCGTTTCTTCAGCCAACCCGCAAAAATAAGGTACAGGCGCTTCCTCATCACCTGTTTCTAAGTACGCCCTTGCCGGACAATTATGACAGACCGGCCTTAAATGGCAATCCCGGCATTTTGAATTACTCTTAAATTTTTCTTTTAAAGTTTGAGGGAATGCCTTATAAAAACCTTCCTTAAACGATGTAGTATTTAAATCAACGCTGAATTTATCCGAGAACTGGCAGAATTTCAACTTTCCATAAGGGTTGATAAAAAATTTATTCATCCAGGTATTGCAATGATAAAGAGAGTCCTGTCCCCCTTCTAATCCAATGGGGGCATGCAAATGTTGTTGATATTCTCTCCAAATATCAGGATCCTCCTTCCTTAATTCTGATAATTCTTTAAAAGAAAGCCTGAATTTAAGGGGCTCCTGATTACCGTTTATGCGCGGATAAATCATGGTATCATATTGGAAGTTATATCTATGATTTTTTTTACCCAAGAACTCGTCTGTAAATCCCTTAATTTTTGTAACTTCGGCTTTATTTTGCCTAAGGCAGTTTGATTTTAGAGTTAACGGTAAGTTTCTTTTCTTTATCTCTTTTAAATTCTGCATAACCCTGGAAAAACTTCCTCCGACTTGAGTAATTTGTTCATAGGTAGATTTGGTTATCCCATTTAAAGTAACCTCAATACCATTAGGGGGAGATTTGGCCAGATAATCAAGTGTTTGCGAAGTTAAAGCCAGGGCATTGGTAAAGATACTGACTATAAAGGCCTTTTTCTTAATATAGGAATAAAGCTCCAGAAAATCTTTTCTTATAAGGGGATCGCCTCCGCTTAGGGTTAGATAAATACACCCTTCTTTATGCAACTCATCAAAAATTTGTTTCCACTGGGAGGTTTTTAATTCTTCCTCTTTATTTTCTGACCCCTTACAATAACAATGGATACATTTGAGATTGCAACGGTAGGTAAGTTCGATGTGGCCTGTAAGAGGGTAATGTTTTTTTAGCAGTAATAATTTATTAAAAAAATAGCCTAAGTTTGTTTTCTCCACGGCAATAAAGCTCCGCAGAATAGTGGGTTTATAAAAATTACCTATGTTTTAGAACGCGCGTTTCCCGCAGCCCCAGATATCCAGCAATGGTTTTTTGGAGGAACGGCAGTATTTAAATAAGTGCATATATAAGTCAAACCTGCCTTATTAGTGCTGGGTTGGTTCAGTGTACTATTATCATAGCAGGCGCAAGCTAATACCGCCTGTTCTGGGTTCAATTTTACACGGGTGATTACCGGTCTGAATTTTAGTTTCCTGGGCATCTTAGGCCTCCTTTATTGCTTTGATTTCTCTTAAATCTTTCAGGAATTCGCGCAGTTCTTTATCTACTTCTTTGGGAGTGGTGTCAAAATTTTTTAGGATTTCTTCCTTGATTTCACCGAGATCACTCTTGCCATCAATCAATCCCCAAATACAAGAAGCAACTTTATTTAAAGTATAGATGCAATTTATCTCATCCGAGCTCTTATAAAGCGGCATGAGGATTGTTTCGTCATCAATTACCCTTGAAACCATATCAGGATTCTTCTCTAAAATCAGCTTCTCTTGCATCAGGCCTCACCTCCTTTAAAAATAAGCAGGACATAGAATTTATTAAGATTGTGACAGACTGATTTCTGCGTAAGTTCAACAAATTTCAGGTTATTAAAATACCCGACTCGCTTTGGAACCTCCCGCCTGAGCATTTCTTTTGTATACGCTAAGAACGGCAGGTCTATTTTATCTTTTTTAAGCATCTCATAAAGAAACCCCAGAGAACATGAATCTATTACGGAAATATTTTTTTTGAATCCCAAAAAGTCAGTCAGACTATGAATCTCTATCCTCATGCCCAACGCTTCGGTTATTCTAATCAGGTGATTAAATTGAATAGAATATTCTACGTGACCCCGCAGATAAACAGCAGTAGGATAACTATCCATAGCGCCGTATTCTGCAATAAAAGCCAATCCGCCTATTTTTAGAATTCTTTTAATCCGGGTTATGAATTCAACGGCTCCAAGGTTAAATATAAACTCTGGAGTAGCATCGCTAATATCAAGCGAAGCAAATTTAACCCAGTATAAAGACTTTCTTACCGAAGGATCTTTGATAGCGGATAATTCTATCTTGTCACCCAGAAAATCCAAGGTTTCTTTTTTATTCAGCTTGACTGCAGTAAAATCAGCTATGTTTTCATTGGCAATAATCAAATCCAGGCTGCTGTCCTTAAAGGGCATGCACTCGGCATTTGCCTGGCAATAATTCAAATGATGGCTTTCGTTTACATCTCTCTGGTTTTTCAGGAATTTAAAACTCAGGTCGCAACATGCATATTTTGGAAGGATTTTTGTGCGATTATTTCTTCTGTATTCCTCTAAAAATGAGTGTGTTAAAAAACCTGTTCCTCCTCCGACCTCAACAATCGTGCTTTGCGGCTTTATTTTCTTTATGGAATTTAATTTTCTAAAAAGCCTGGCTCCGTAACTCATGCCACCAAGAGCGGGATGTGCTTCTCTGTAAACATGAGAAACCGTAATTTCATTTTTTTCAAAATGCCTGTGGCTGCTATGGATTGAATTTTGGTGGTAAAGGTTTAAATTCTGGCTCTTATTAAAATCTTTAGCTGAGTTCAACTCATGCGACAAATTCAGGTAAAACTCATTGTATTTTCGGTATTTTTGCGGAAAAACCGCACTTTTACTGTCCTGACCGTCGGTAGAGTACTTTAAAACTCCTTTTCTTATTAATGGTTTTATTATACTTTCTATTTTATGAGAATATTGCATATGCGTTTTATTCTTTCTGATTAAGCCTCTTAATTCACTTATTGAATAGGCCTTTGATAATTGAGTCCAGAGCCATGCTTGAATACCCCGTAGGGAAATAAAGTCTTTTTTTTCTTTGAGGCAGGTAAAAACTACTCCATCTTGCGGCCTGTTATACCAAACAATACACTCATTTCTCTTTAGAAGCTGCTTATTCATTTTTTCTCATCAGTTCAGTCAGACTTAATACATAATACAGATTAGTTGTATTGTATCATTAATTTTGTCCTTTGGAATATATTTTTGTGTTATAATAAAAATGAAAATGCTCAAAATTCACTTCATTATCATGCCATTCTTCCGGCTAAATGCGCCTCCTTTGGGCGTAGCCTGCCTTTCTGCATATTTAAAGAAACATGGGCCAAGAGATATAGATTTACATTGCACTGATTTCAGGTTGTTTAAAAATGATGTTAAGACTTTCCAATATTTAGGGTATCAAGATAATTTTGTCATAGAAATACCCGACCTCCCTCTTATCCTGAATATTATCAAAAACCACCGGGAAAGCAAGCCGCTACTTCAGGATATAGATAAGATATTAAAAGATTATACCCGAGCTCGACCTTTGAATTTCTTTAAATTACAGGATCAGATAAAAGAAATATATAATATTGTTGACAGCCACTTGCAAGAATTAATACGTAGCGATATCGTGTTATTTACCACTTACGAGACTAATTTATTCTTTACGATTATGTGTTCTTTATTATTGCGCCGAAGGAAGCCTGATATTACTATTATTTACGGCGGTCCACATGTAACTCAAAGCGAATACTCCAGAAAACTTGCTTTGAAATTAGGCGTGGCTGACATAGTTGTAATAGGAGAAGGCGAAAAAACATTGCTTAATATTGTTAAGGCGTATAAATCCGGTAAGCCTTTAAGCGTCAAGGGTACAATGAGTTATATCAAAAACAGGGATTCTTTCCTGACACTTCCCGTGGATTTGTTAGACCTGAACACGCTTCCCCGTCCGGATTTCTCTATTTTAAATCTCAATGGCTACCTTGAGAAGAACCTTGAGCTTCCTTTATATGCCTCCAGGGGTTGCATATTTAGCTGTAATTTTTGTAATGAGTGGAGGATGTGGCAGCCGTTTAGACAACTTGAGCCAAAAAAGGTTGTAGGTTGGATGAAAGACCTTAACCGAAAATACGGCACATTCCGCTTTTATTTTATGGATAGCCTGTTGAACGCTTCTCTATCTTGGCTGGATAAGTTTGCTGATATATTGCTTCAGAACGATTTGGATTTTCAGTGGTATGGATATTTCAGGGCTAACATGCCTAAGCCGTTAGTGGAAAAACTTAAAGCCAGCGGGCTTTGCAGGGCATTTGTGGGAGTTGAAACACTGTCTGAAGCGCTCCTGAAAACAATGAATAAGAAAAGGACTGCCATAAACAATATAGAATCCATAGAAGCTTTTGCAAGCTGTGATATACCTTTAGAGATAAGCAATATAGTAGGTTTTCCTTCCGAATCCAGCGATGATTTTCAAAAAAGATGGGAATACTATATTGATTTAATCACAAAATATCAAAAAATAGATTTGAATATCGAATCTTTTCAATTAAGGCCCTGTTCAAAAATCTATGGCCATTATAAGGAATTTGGTCTATCAATAAAAAAGTGGGGCTCTAAAACCGCAAATATTATACCTGAAGTCAGGGATATAATCAGCCAAATCCCTATGAGCGTTAAAGGCAAGCCAAATCATAGCCAGATTCTTGAACGCATGCGCATGATGGAAGCTACGTTTAAAGATGGATATTTAAACTCCAGGTTTGAGTTTATGTATCAAAGAGAGTTTCTAAAAAATGCCTTAAAGCATATGAAGAATTCATACAAAATTATCCTGGCCACTTCAAATATTTATGTCTCGCAAGCAAAGCTCAAAAAGGGTCTTTACCTGCTTAGGCATGAAAACCAGGCATATCCGATTTCTGAAAAAGAGAAAATTATGCTTGATAGCTTTAATGATAATACCTCTTTATCAAAAATTATTGGAGAATTGTCAAAAAGATTTGGCCTTGGCAGAGTACAGGCTAAGAAGATAATCTTAAAATTTCTAGATGATTTATTAGAAAGGGATATTTTATTTCAGATAATACCTTAAGAGCTGCCAGCGAAAACCAGATATAATATTGCTAATGACAAGGCTATTAGGAAAAGACCCATCAGGCGGGTATTGCGCATCTCTTTAGGCATGGAGATAGGTTCTATCTTCCAGTTTATCCCGGCATAGAACCTCTTTTGGATTTCTATTGAGGCTTGCGGTTTCTTAACCAGGAAAATACCCGCGGCTAAACCTAGCAAAGAAAACAGGATAAATAATAAAGAAAGCGGCTGATTCAGCTGGTTTTTCCTTTCGACCTTATCTTTTCATAAGCGCAGAGTAAAATTGCCAGTAGAGTCGGGATAGGCAGGATAAGGCTTAAATTAAATTCATTTTTGGTTTTTATTACATAAATACTTATAGCGGCAAAGACGCTAAACCAGAGTAATTTCCTTAAGATATGCAACTTAAACCCGTCGCAGAAAGTAAACCCCATAAATAAGGCGTATAAACTAAGCGCAAACAACTGCATCAATAAGGTATTTGACATATGTATCTATTTTTTATTTATAGAGTACCTATAAGCTGAGCGAGGAATTTTGACTCGGTTTCTACCATCTGCAGGTTGTGCTCTAAAATATTAACTAAGGATGAGAGCCTTCTCTTTTTTAAGGAATTAATCATCTGCTTTAATCCTTTGATAACTCTGTCTAAAATTTGCATGCGCGCCTGGAGCCTGCGTTTGGCAATTTCCGGTTTCATATAGCCTAAAAAATAAAGACTTAAATCCAGGCTAAAACGCGGCCTTTTAAAATTAAGGAAGCTTTTGGCAAGGAGTTCATTAAAGCGGCTTTGTCCTTTTGGGGTTAACTCATAAACTAATCGCTGCGGCCTCCTGCCTTGTTTATTCTTGCGCTTTACCACCAGGCCTCTTTTCTCTAATATTTGTAACGGATAATAAATGGATTTCAACTCTACTCCGGCAAATAAAGAGAGAATTTCTTTAATTTTCTTTTTTATCTCGTATCCGTGCTTGGGGCTTTCCTTCAATAAACCCAATAAGACCAATTCATGTTCAATCACGCAGTTACTCCCATGCTCCTGAATTTCTTGTACCTTAGGCTCAACAGCTGTTCTTTGGTCAGGCTTCTTAAACTTTCCAGATTCCTATTTATTGCCTCTTTGATATTCTGGGCTGTCTTTTGCGGGTCACGATGGGCGCCGCCTAAGGGCTCGGGAATTACCTCATCAATAATCCCCATCCCCAGTAAATCCTGCGCAGTTAATTTTAAAACTTCTGCTGCTTCAGGCGCCTTTGCTCCGTCCTTCCATAATATTGCTGCGCAACCTTCCGGAGAAATCACTGAATAATATGCATTCTCCAAAACAAGGACCTTGTCCGTCACGCCCACTCCCAATGCCCCGCCTGAGCCGCCTTCGCCAATGACAATTGCCATCATCGGTGAGGCAATGGAAATCATCTCTCTCAAATTCAAGGCGATGGCTTGTGACTGGCCGCGTTCTTCCGCACCGATGCCCGGATAAGCACCCGGCGTATCTATAAATATCACAACTGGCAGGTTGAAACCTTCGGCCAGCTGCATAACCCGAAGGGCTTTGCGGTAACCTTCCGGATGTGCGCACCCAAAATTACGCTTCAGGTTTTCTTTGGTGTCCCTGCCCTTTTGATGTCCGATTATCGCTATTTTTTGCTGGCCTAATTTAGCCAGGCCACAGACTATCGCCTTATCGTCGGCAAAGAGCCGGTCGCCATGCAACTCTATGAAATCGGTCATAAGCATATTGATGTAATCCAGCGTATACGGCCTCTGGGGATGACGGGCAAGCTGAATCTTTTGCCAGGCAGTCAAATTAGCATAAGTATCCTTTTTTAAATGCTCTAATTTGTCTTCCAGGCGCCTGACCTCGGAAGAAAGATCGATCTTTTTATCCGAGATAAAATTCTTCAGCTCTTGGATTTTTTTCTCTAATTCATTAATCGGTTTCTCAAAATCAAGTCCTGCCATTTTTAACTTATGCCCTCACTTAATCAACGATGGTAACCTCAGTGCCTATTGGAACGATTGAGTATAATTCTTCAACTTGCGGATTAGACATGCGCACGCAACCTTGGGTGACTTGCTTGCCCAGGCTTTGGGGTTCGGTGGTGCCATGTATTCCGTAGCCTGCCAGGTCAAACCCTAACCAGCGCGTGCCAAGTATGTTTTCAGGGCTACCCGGCTGGACAACTGCTCCTGCTTTAAACCAGGTAGGTTGGGTGAGTTTGTTGGTGATTTTAAAAGTGCCTATGGGGGTAGAGTTATTCTTACCGGTAGAAACCACGTACGTTTTAATTATCTCTTCATCACTCTTTAGAATAAGTATATTCTGGGACTTGTCCACAAAGATGCTAAAGGTGGCAGTACAAACTTTAATCTTTCTGCCCGGCAAAATCTTATCAGCGGACAAATTATTGCTCTTCATAATAAGATCAGCGGTAGTTTTGAATTCTTTGGCTATTTTTGTCAGGGTATCTCCGGGTTTTATCTCATAAAGGGCGCTTTTTACTGTGAGGGTAGGGGAAAATAATAGCTTTATATTTATCTCTTCAACCTTCTTCTGCCAGTTCATCACTTCAGAGGAATTGGAAAAATCGCTAATCAACCTTTGATAAAGAGCCCTGGCATCAAGAAGGTTGTTCTTCGCCTCTTGTGCCTTTGCCTCATTCAAAAGGCTGGATATAGAGCTATTCGCAGCTGACTTTAGCTGCAGGTATGATTTCCCCTTTTTTATATTTAAACCGATAAAAGTAAGCAAAATCAATAAACCGATTGAAATTATTACTAAAAGTTTTTTGTTCATTTGTTAATCCTCGCAATAAATTGTTTAAGCAATATTTTTATTTACCTGGGATGTGCTAATAAGGCGATGATTATGCCTAGTAAGAACCCCGCAATAACTTCAATTGGAGTATGCCCTATAAATTCGCGCAGGCGCGCTTCATCAATTCTGCCCTGCCAATAAATATCTTCGGTTATCTTATTTAATATACGGGCTTGTTTGCCTGTAGCGCGGCGTACTCCCTGGGCATCAAACATTACCACTATAGCAAATGAGGCTGCCAAGGCAAAGTGGACGCTGTCAAATCCGTATTCCAGGCCTATGGCAGTAGCCAGGCACGCTGCTCCTGCTGCGTGGCTGGAAGGCATGCCGCCTGTGCCTATAAACCAACGAAAGTCCAGTTTCTTTTCTGCTATTAATCCGAGGAGAACCTTAAGCCCCTGGGCAATTAACCAGGCGCAAATAGTAGTGATTAAGATCCTGTTCTGAATTAACTGACCGAATATTTCTTTCATTATTCTTTTTCGATGACGGGACTAACTTCTATAGTGACTTTAGCAGGAGAGACTAATTGGCCGTCTTTTATCAGAAAACCGCGGTTGCCCTCTATAGCTTTCCTGGTTTCTGGTTGATGCTTTATCTGTGTGCTGACCTTGCGCACCTGCTTTCTTAATTCTTTCATTGCTTTCCTAAATTCCGCAACGGAAAGTAATTTAGCCTTGAGTTCTTCGTTCTCCTTAAAAACCCTGCCCTTCTCTTCCAATAATGAGGAGTTCTCTTGTTTCAATAGAGAAAGCGTAGAATCTAACTGGTCTACCTTTTTCTGCGCCTCCTCATAAACTGAGAATAATCTGCTTAGCCTCCTTTTACTGGCCCTCAAATACTCTTTAAGCTCTGAATTTTCCTGGGTAGCTCTTTGAGATAATGCCTTTTCTTCCTCTATTTCTTTTTCTAGGGTCGCTGCCTGTTCCCTGGCCTGGTTTGCTAAAGCAAATAAATTGTCCCTTTGTTTTTTCAGGAATGAAACATATTTAAAGGCACCAAACAGCGTTACTGTCAATAAAAGAATGATAAACAAACGCTTGGCCCGTCTTTTATTCACGGTCTTATTATATAATATCCTGAGCACAAAAAGCAAGATTTTTCTTCGTTAATAAAAACCTAACTAAGAATTAAGGAGTTAGATTTGACGGTAAACTACGTCTATTATAAGTGAGTGCACAACTTACGCAACGATAGTGAACGTAAGTTGTTGCACGAACTTACTCTTGATATTTTGAACCAGTATCGTTAAACAAAATATCAAGGGCCAAATTCGCCCCCTTGCTTTCTTGCAGAAGCAAGAAGGGAACTCATTTGAGAAGACAAATGTTAGCTAAGGTTATGAGTTTTAGTCTGTTTGGAATAGAAGCGTATCCCATTGAAATAGAAGTAGATGTCTCAAAGGGTCTCCCGGCGATAAACCTGGTTGGTTTGGCAGACGCAACTATAAAAGAGAGCAGGGAAAGGGTTAAATCCGCAATTAAAAACTCGGGCTTCAACTGGCCAGCTGAGAGGATTACTATAAACCTGGCGCCTTCGGATATGAAAAAGGAAGGTGCTTCTTTTGACCTGGCTATAGCCCTTGGAATACTTTCTGTCACAAACCAGATAAACAGCCAGAGACTGAAAGATTGCTATATCTTAGGAGAATTATCCCTGGATGGCTCCCTCAGACCGGTACGGGGAGTCCTGCCTATAAGCTTAGTTATAGCAAAGTCTAAAATCAAGGATCTCTTTGTGCCTGTACAGAACGCTAAGGAGGCAGCTATAGTGTCGGGGATTAATGTCTGGCCAATGAATACCTTGAGGCAGACGGTAGAATCTCTCAATAACCCGCAGACAATTATGCCTTTTAAGCTGGACTTAACCGGCTCGTATAAACAAAACTTCTACTATCCTGTGGATTTCTCGGAAGTTAAGGGCCAATATTTCGCCAAAAGGGCAATGGAGGTGGCGGTCGCAGGAGGACACAACATCCTGACATCGTGGACGCAATGTTACCAAAGACGGGCTGCTCTTGTGGATAGGTGGGAATAATGCCTCTAATTCTTACTTTCTTGTCCTCTAAGATAACTTCGTTAAGAGCCCGGGACAATAAATATCTTCTTCCTTCAAAGTCTTCCTTTAGGCCCTCTAAGCGACTTTCTATCTGCCTACAATAGTCATTTATGGTCTTTTGGGCATCTACCGGAGAATGGCTGCCTTCCTGCTTAGTTAATAACTCTTGCTTCTCTTTATCGAGTTGTTTCTTCTTTTCTTGAATTTTGGCCATCTGATCTTTCAATTGCTCCATAGAGATCACCTGCTCTCTATAAGCGTCGAGTAAACGGGCTTCCTCATTTTCGGTGTTCTTAAGTTCTCTATCTATGACCACCATATCTTTAGCGATATTAACCCTACCTCTCTGTTCCTTTTCTTTTAGTTTAATAACTTGTTCGGTTATCAAGCGCGGATTCTTTATTGCCTCGCAGAATTTATTCCAGACCACGCTTTCTAAATCACTTGCCTTTACCATGCCAACCTTGCATTCTCTTGGCAAGGGAAATGTTTTGTGCCTATTACCACACCTATAAAATAATTTTCCGTGACAAGGAGTTCCATAAAAAGGAGAATCACAATTACTACATTTAACCAATCCTCTAAGAAGGTATTGGTATTTAACATTCCTGGGAGATAGCTCAGAATTTTTCTTCAACTGCATTTGTGCTGACCCAAAAGTTTTCTTATCAATTATGACGAGTTCGCTCGGTAACGTTATGGGAATCCATTGATCTTTTGGCTTAAAACACATACTCGTTTTTGTAGCTCTCTGGTATTTATTACCATTCCTATGTTTCTTTGCCTCTATTAACATATGCTTATTGTAGTGGGTAATTCCTGTGTAAGTCTCATTTCTAATAATCGTATGCAAACTACTTGTCCGCCAATGCTTGCCTTGTCTCGGAGATATGTTTCTTTCGGTTAGCTCTTTAGCTATGCCTCTTATGCTCAAACGTTTATTTACGAAGAGGTTAAATATCAACTTTACAACCTTAGCCTCATTAGCGTTAATCTCATATTTCCCAATTGTATTCGTAGCTTTATTACCTGCGATATACCTATAACCATAAGGAGCAATATTGCCAATTAAGAGATTGCTTCTGGCTTTGTGCATTTTACCCCTGCGAGTCCGCTCTAATATTTTGGCCTTCTCATACTCCGCGATCAATCCTTGCATTCCGTTTAATAGATCATCCTCTGGCGTATCTTTGCTATCTGGCCTGTTTAAGAATATAATGTTAACTCCGGACTTTTTCAGTTCTTCTTGAACTAAGCCGAGGTAGATAAACTTCCTTGAAAACCTATCAGGAGAATGGACTAAAATTGCCTCAAATAGCTTTTTCTTGGCGTCATCTCTTAATCTATCAAGAGCAGGCCGGTCTAATAGCTCTCCCGAGTAGCCCTCATCAATATATTCTTCGTAGATAGCATGGTTATTCTTCTTAGCAAAATCCCTTAATGCCTCGAGCTGAGAGTTAATGGTTTCCTGCTTCTCTTGTTTCTCAGTGCTTACTCTTGCGTAAATAGCTATTTTCATTTCTTTATTAGCTTTCTATCTTTATAATGCCTAATCAACCACATAACAAAACCGCTGACAGTATTATGCCCTTCTTTCTTAGTAAGTTGCTCTATGTCTTTCTTTTCCTGCTTTGAAACTCTTATGGTAATCATGTCTTCTTTCATATTGTATTACATTGTATTACAACTATTTCTCAAAGTCAAGTGTTTTTTCTGGAGTTAAGAGATATTCAAAAATCTCAAGGATACGTTCCTCGGCATCATCCGTTGGTTCATATTCCAAGACCGCTGCCAACATTTCTAAGGACGAATTATTTTCCAAGATTCCTATTCCTCTCGGCATATTCCTGCTCTCTTCCTGGCTGCTTTTATCTGCTCTGCCAAATTCTCAAGGCCGGGAATTTCGTGGACATCTGTGAATAGCTTGAGATGCTTGCCTAATAGCTCAAGGGCGCGGATTTTATCCAATAACCTTATCTTCTTGGTGTAACCTATGAGCTTTCGGTCATTGCCTCTGCCGCCATATAATTCTTCTATCTCAATGCTTGCTATGGCCTTAATGAATGGCTCGGGCATGTCTTTTATGGGCTTTAGCCGGTTATCCTCATCAAATGCGTCGCACAGATCGGACTCTGCAATCTTCAAAAGACCCTTAAGTACCGTGTCCACATCTACCTTTAGCCTCTTAAATTGCTCCTCGAGTAGTTCGTTGATTTTGGCGCGAATGTAATGATTTGTCAGTAGTAATGAGGCGTTCTGCCGAGCTCCTTGTGCGCTATAACCCGCTCTTATGTAGGCCGTTGTGGCGTTTTTGTCTTTTATGTATTCATAGCAGAATAATTCTTGTTTAGGGGTTAACATTGTCTTCTTAGAATATTCGGACTCATGGGTTAATAAGAATTATTTTCGAGCTTCTTATTACGCGCGCACGTAAAAGCATAAAAAAACTCTTTCTGTACCTGCTTTATTGTGTGGGTAAGTTTCTGTTTCTCTCAGAAAATCTTCTTGAAATTCCGTGAATTCTTCCTAAAATTAATTTTCCCTCTTTTTATGGGTATGGAAAACTCGATAAAGTGCCTCTTTTTATAGTGTAACTAAATTCGGCTCAAGTTCATTTTTTCAAAAAATCTGCTGTTAACATATCTTCCCCTATCTTGACCCACTTCCGTTAAAAAGTTTCGGCTCAAGTATTCCCTTTCTGCTTAGGAATTGAGAATTTTCCACCTATCCCCTTTCGGTTTGGATTCTTCCCCATTCTGTAAGAAAAGGATGGGCAATCTTGATCTTCGCATTTCCTCACCAGAGAAGGTTTGTTACCTTGACATTCAAGACACCGGGCCCGATGAGCTTTTACTGGCGTCAACATTTGTCATTACCTCCCTGTAAGCTGTTAATTATTTCTTGTATCGCTTCTTCACTAAACCCCCTATCAATGTAAAACTTTTTGGCATAATCTACCCCCGTAGTTATTATTAAGCCTTTTATCCCATTTTTAAGTTCTTCTTCATTAGAAATAATGTTAAAAGCCTCTTTGTTTATTTCTTTGTTGCTTATATTGTTTGGGGTGACATTTTGGGGGGCTTTTAAGGACAGACTGTCAGGCTTTGCGGACAAACTGTCAGGCTTTGATATATCTATAAAGGGTGACTTTTTGTCAGGCTTTCGTAATAACCAGTATTTAGTTGCATGGCCGCGACATGTCCCAGCCGTATAGGTTATGTAGCCCTCTTTTTCCAAAAATCTCCTTGCTCTCATAATGGTTCTTGTGCTAACATTCTGCTCTGAAACCAGTCTTTTATCATCATAGTAAAAAGAGCCATCGCTATTTAGCTTGCCTTGTTTACTAAAATAGTTCCGCTTATACCATAAAGAGAATAGTACTAACCTATAAGCGGGCGTTAACTTCTCCACTTTTACCTCTCAATCTATCCCTTATCAGATTTAATGCCCTATTGTATGAATAAATGTTTGTTGATGCCCCTTTATTAATAAAGTCCCGCTCGAGCTTAGCAATTCCCTCTTTATATCCGGCTGGGTACTTTATTTTTATAACCTTGCGGATGGAATTTCCTTGTTCGTATATTTCTACTAAGCAATTGGGCACCTCAGATAAAATAAGCGCTGCCAACTTTAATTCGGTAGTCTCGTATTCTTCTGAATTATTTGTTGGGTAACATTGTGGGGTCATCTCTATCTTGTCCTTGTCTTTCCAGATCTATTCATGAAATAATACGTAATAAAAATTCTACTAAGAGTATACCCTAATAGAAATCTCGCTCAAGCTAAGACAAAGAAAAGTAATCGTATTAATTATATACAGAATTAATAGACAGTTGTTATTGGTGGGTAAATCTGCTTAGGTATTATAGAATTTGTGTCGTGGGAGGTATTACAGCACTTGAGTGAACAATGGCTGAACTTAATATAGCAACCATATATTCACTTTTTTCATACTTAGTCATTGGGATATGTATACAATCCATTGGTACTTTGACATCGTTATTTTTAATCAATGGTGGGCGTCGTGGATAAGCTATATTCCTTACCCTGCCCTGAGAACAGTTATGTTGTTTCGCAACATTACGTATTGCTTCTTTTTTGCTCATATTGTTATTTTGAGTAAGCTTGTTTAATTCTTTATATATACTTAGATCTTCCGAGTGCATCCCAGTCCTTCTTGGGGCTCCGGCAAAAGATTTTTTACTCCAACCGCAAGATTCAACAATTATATTATGCGCTTCTTCTAAGCAAGCCTTAAGCATATTTTTACTTATGAATTTATATATACAAATATTCATTCCCCATTCAACAGTTCGTTTTTCCGGATCTTTCCACTCTATCGCCACTGCTCTTACAACAAATGGTAAGGATCTAATTAGTAGTAGACTCAAAAAGTCAAGCCTCCATCTATTACAAAATTTTTTCCATTTTTCTTCGGGCAAGATTAAGCGTAACTGCTCAAATGGAATATCCGGAAAGTGATAATCCCAGTCACGGGGTTTAGGAAACGAAGGATATTTTGGTTGTAGAGGGTACTTCTCTAACAGTGCGTCGAGTTCTTTATTAAAGTCATCATTCTTTTCAAACTGCCTCAAATCTTTTAATAGGCGCTTAAATTTCCTCCACCTTGCACGGTATAAGATTAACCATTCCGTTTTCTTCATCACTTATTCCTCACTTTTTCATGCGATTTTGACTAATTTATTATACCTTATAAGATAAACTTATCTAATGGAAATTATAATAGCAAGAATGATGTAAGAGAATCTTATAAAAGGGCGGGAGGGGTGTGTAAATGTAGACGTTTCTGCAGGTAAAATTAGCAATACCGTACATGATTATAAAGTAAATAAGATAGCAGGATCCTAAAAATTTTAATATAAGCTTTAAGACGGTTAGCGAGAAGGCTATTTTTTCTTTCCTGTTATATGCCATTTTGCTATAACTCTAATAAAAATTGGGCTCATGTCACTTATTTTCTTAATAAAGGTAGAATTCCCCAAAGCAAGAAACTACTACCTATAACGAATATCGCTAATATACACAGTACCCAATATATTTTATAGATTACAAATAGATTGTCTATTCCCTCCATTAAGGTGTTTAATTCTCGACCTTCCTTCATTATTAATTTAAATTTTTTTGACATTCTTAGGTTATATATGCCAAGCAAAAAACCCACAATAGCCCAGAAAATAAATCCGATAGCTCTACCTATCGGCTTACCAGATAACAAAGATTCGCTGCCACCAGTAATTAGTAAAAATACGCCAGCGAAAAATACCCATAAGCTAAGCAATAATATAAATATGCCATATAATTGAGAATATGTGCCTATAGATTGAAATTTCTTTTTTTGAATACCTGTAAAAATATGTTCATCCATTTTTATCCCTCCCTTAATCAAACAACTATTAATTATTATTTCTTTAGACGCCACTCCAACAAAAAGGGGGCGCATATTCCTACCGGCAACAGTGACGTAAATCCGATAAGACTGCATTTCCCCCTCCCCTTTCGGGGAGTGATGCAGCCATACCTTACGTCACTGTTAGAGACCCGAAGCCTCTTTAAGGTAAAGCTATAAACCAGATTGTCTAAGTCAAGTCTATCGTAACTAAAGCAAAAATCAACTTAATTGAAGATACTCTTATGTAGATAACACAGGTCATTTACTTTATGGATACTTGCTTATAAAGTCGCATAATTTAAATCCCAACTCTGTTAAGCGGAAATATTTGGTTTTTCCAATACCACTCCTATCGGGCAATGTTCTTGACGAGATTAGTCTCAAACCGAATAATTCATCCTCATATAATTCCACTAAAGAAGGCATGTTATGTCCTATTTGTTTAGCCACAATATTAAACCATTCGGCAGCGCTATGTATACTCAAATCAATTGCTCCGTTATAGTCAAAACTAATATTATTATTTACTATCTCATAACAAGCTTTCAAAACTAAAAGTCCTCCACTTGAAATTCTCTTGCATACCTTTATTAGTTCATAAGATAATTCTTCATCTTTTTTAGATATATTTTCTGTAATGGAATATAAAAAGATTGACTTCATGGCCTTAAAACGTTCTTCATCAGGTACTTCCTCATCAATAAATTTTAATAACTCGTGTAAAGCTGCTTGCTCCTTATGGGTAGTAAAATAATCCTCTTTTATTTGCCCCTTTTGAGCATATTCCTTTAATTCTTTTCCTAATTGACTTAAAAATTTAAATTTAATAGCTGCCTGTATCAGTTTTCCAGCAGATAATTTCCAGTCTTTTACGTCTGAAACCAGTATGCCCGTTATTACTTCGGCCAATTTAACAGGGGATTGTATTAGCTTAACAATATTATCTGTATTACTAATGTCAATTAAACTTTTCTCTTCGCTCATAATTATTTCTCTCTAAGTGTTCTAATTACCCAAGCAACTATTAAATGTTCTTTATTCAGGATTTCCTTTTTGTTTGTCTAAACTCTGTACCGCTGCTTTGAAACGCTCTCCTCTGTCTAAATAATCCTTAAACATATCAAAACTTGGGCACATAGGAGATAGCAAAACGCAGTCGCCTGGTCTTGCCTTACAAAACGCCTTATCTACAGCCTCTTCTATGCTGCCGGTCTCATCCAGGGCTGTGGAACCCTTAAATATCTCTCTGAGTTTATCCTTGCTTTCTCCAATCAGGATGAGCTCTTTTACTTTCTCCCGAAACAGCCATGAGATGCTACCGTAGTCATCGTTTCTATATTTACCGCCAGCAATTAAAATTATCGGGCTGTTAATCTGATTCAGGGCCCATTTCGTGGCTTCCGGTGAACAGGCGCGGGAATCATTGATAAACTTTATATTGTTTACTTCGGATACAAATTCTAAGCGGTCCTCTTTAGCTGACTGTTTTTTATTCATTTATTCTTTATCTCTATTTCATACCTCTGCTTCTCCTTAACATAAAAATTTCTTCCCCAACCAGTTACTTTACCATCCACAAAACAAATAGGAGTAGTATCGGTATCGGGAATTGAGCCACTATCAGTATATTGAGTCAAATATATTAAAAACTCAAGTGCTTTACCATCTGGGGTTAAATACGCCTCTCTTTTATAGGGACTACCCATAATCTCCAATACTTGCTGTTTTGACATATTTATTTCGAGTTTCATCAGATTATTTCTTGTCTTCTCTATGCCCCAAGGCATTACGGACGAAGAAGCACACCCGCTTACCAATATTACCATAACGAATAGATAAATTAGCTTTCTCATCTCATTTCTCCTTCAGTGCCCTGATTCCTCAAGGAACTTTTTTGCTTCCCCTACATTCATTCTTTCTGACATTTTTGATATAAATTCAACACTCTCCTTAGAAAGAACATTCTGATTCTTGCGTTCATTAACTTTGATATTTATGTAAATCCAAAGTACTATTGCTAATACAACAATAACTGCAATAACTTCTTTTGAATGTTCAGCTGGTTCTTTGTTAAGCTTTTCTCCGCAATGCTTGCATTTAATCGCTTCATCCTGTATTTCCTCAGCACAGAAAGGACATTTTTTCATGCATTCCTCCAAACATCTATTAATTGTTTTTTATTCATTTATTGTTTGCTTTCTCCCAAAGACCTACTATTTTTCCCCATGTCCTTTTATCGCTTGGGTTAGCACGCCACCTTTGTATTGCTTCTTTTCTGGTAATACCTTTAAATTCGTTTATTTCTTGTTCGGATTGTTTTCTCTCTTCATCTTTCTTAAGTTGCTGCACTCGTAATTTAGTGTATAATGCAACACTTTTAAGTTTGTCGCCTTCACATTCCGCAAAACAGCGCGCCATCAAGCCTTTATCAAACAAATTAGATTCAATCTCTTTCGCTACAATATTATACAACATATTTTCATCATTCATCTCACTTCATTTCTCCCTCAACGTCATTACCACCACTTCATCCTCGCATCTTCTTGTTAAATTACTTCTCCTTATTTCGCCTTATAAGAATCTGCGCCTTTTTGAATAGCGCCAAAATGTCTTTTTGTGGAACGAACGGCGCAAATTGCCCCCATCGCCACTTACCCCGAATGCTTTGTTTTTTCCCCAATATATAATACCCAATACGCACTTCTCTTCGCCAGGGCAAATCAATTAACTCGACAACAAAATATTTTTCACGATTTTGTTTGTAGAGGATATAATCGATCATTATTCTGTGATGTTTCTGCTTGCCGTGAAGAGTCGGAACTACAATAGATCCTTCCGTACCTTTTCTCCGATCCAATATTTCAATCAAGCGTTTTAAGCTATCTTTTCTCATCTTATTTCCCTCTCAATGTCCTTGCCGCCACCCAAGCAACTATTAATTGTTTTTTATTCATTTCTCTTGCGGTTTCCTAACTGTTCTTGGCAATAGGTTACTCTTCCCCTTTCATCTGTTTCGGCTCTGTTTTATAGGATAGAGGGATACTCTTTTGATAGATGTCACCCATTACGAATCTGAAAACCAAAATTTATAACGATGTTATTTATTTCAACGAGACTCAAAGCTGGTCTTTGTATTAGAAAATAAATCCATTGATTAGGACCTACAAAATCTCCCGGTAAAATCATATTTACTATGAAATGAGCCCAGTCAACCTGTGGAGGGTTAGGCCAATTAGCTAAATCTAACCAGAACTGTTCCTTTTGCTCTGCGGAGAGAGAATTATAAGCCGGGCTTTGCATTTCAAATGTTCTTTGAAAATGCGGTTGATATGGCTGCCTTGAGAGCATTACTTGAAACCTGAAAGTTGCCATTAACCTCCTAGCGTTAAGCAAGTCAGCACTTATAATATCCAATCCTATTAGTGTATAGAGATAAAGAAACCTACGAAACCTTAATTCCTCACCACCATATACTTCAGAAATTCTTGTTGCGTGAGGGACTTCAGGACTTTGGCTCTCAACGATATTATATTGCCGGCAAAAAGACTCAGCACAATTTCGTACAGCATCATCATTAGAAGAGAAATAAGACAATCTAACCGTATCCATATTGTTGCTCCCTGTATTAATATAGTAGCCTGTAACTGTCTCATTCCATTCCCTGCTATTTAAAAGAGGCCTCAAGGCTTCTATTGTCTGAAAATATGTATCATATTTCCTGCTGCCTGGCACTTTCAAATAAAACCTGCCAAGAGGGTTGGTCTCCTGCAATCTACTCAAATCCATGTAAGGTTAAACCTTTTTTTATATAAAAACTTAATTACATTGTTTAATATTAGCAGTAGTCAATTTTTATAATATCGCCCTAAGTAATGCTGGGTTAGCCGTAACAACTTCTGGAGAAGCATAATTAAACTCTATTATCTTGACCTGTAGAGGTATATCTCGCTGTCCCAGAAAATACATAATGATTATCAGTAAAATTAACATCTATATTTTCAATCCTTATATTATCTGAGTTGATTTTATTATTTTGCATTATTTGCCTTTTATTTCAAACACTAACTGTCCTTTCTTTTGTCCCATTCTTTCACATTGAATAAAAAACGGAGCAATTATCTCTTGAGATTTATTATTATTGAGAAGTATTTTAATATCTCCTAAACCTAATCTGTTATTGAACTCTCCCTGTTCAAAAATCACATCATTTACACCACTTCTATATTCAAGAATATTATAAATATCCTCTTTATAAAGAAACCAAGTAGCTTGATTAAAAATAACTGTTATATCTTTCGGGAACTTCACTTTTAGATTAATAAATTTTGCTACTCCATTTCCATTATTAATAATTTCTGGTTCAAAAGTAAATTCCTGAATACCTTTAGGGATGCTCATCTTATTTCCATGCCCGAAAATTACAAAACTTAATTCTGGTTTTATCTTTCTATCGAAGCCGTCTTTTATTAAAAAGCCACTGTACGCTGAACCGGCTGCACATAAACCAATTAATAAAAAACTAATAAGTATCTGGGAATTGGCATTCAAATTCATAATCGCTCCTTTTTAGAATTTCTCGCAAATATCCATAATCGGGAGAGTGTATCTTAGTTATGCTGAAAAGTGTACCTTCTAACAAAAAAAGGCAACCCCCTATTTTAGAGAGTTGCCTTTAAATTTACCTAATCCTTCCTCATCTTACCACTTCCTTGCAATAAGCTAATTATACCACTTTTTGAGCCCCATTTAAGCCTTTTTCTTGGTCTTTAGAATATAAAGTAACTGCTTTAATTCTTTAGCCGAAAGCTCGCATTTTAGGTCTATTTCAGCTCTTAGAAACTGGCTTAGGCGCATTATAGCCTTTGTCTCTTGGATGAATCTCTTGGTAGGGTATTTTCGCATTTTTCCACCTCCTACTATAATAGACGCAGGATATGGGGAAATCTAACAGGATTTTTAAGACTCCCTCGCTTAGAATATATGCTATACTTAAATTAGATTAAATTGTTCTTTCAGGCTGGCAGACACTTACTTTTTTCTTTCCCCAAAAAGCCGGGGTTATCACCGGCCTGGAAGGAGGAAAGTAAATGAAAAACAGAATTAAGCGGTTTTTCATACGTAACGGGCGATTGATTCGCACAATACGTCTGAAGAATAGATAACGATAATGCTAAAAGTGTCTGCTGGCTGCCATTATGATAGGAGCAAGAAGTGGGGCAATCTAACGGTGATTGTTTTATCAATTTATAGCTGAAGGGCTATGGTCAGCTCAGATAGGCACGTTCTGGTAGAAACTAAAACATCTATTATGTATTGCGTAGTTTATCAATTGTTTTTCCTGTTGGAAGAAATACCAAGAGTCGTTTACCTTCTTTCTCTATTTTTAAAAAACCCTTTGTGACTAAAGCCATTAAGTCTTTGCGGGCAGTATCGTATGCAATGCCATGAGTGTTTTTATGGGCTTCGATTGTATAAATAGTATCTGGATGTTGAAGTGAATGATATATTAAACTTTTTTGCCTTAAGTTTAATCCTCGGAATCTACCTAATAATTCATTTGCTTTTGCTATTTCCTGCTGTTTATACTTAAAATATTTTCTTAAATCATTCAAAGCAAACCGAATAGAAAGTAAATTATAAACTAAAAAATAAGTTAAATCATTATCATCTTGTTCAGTGTAAAGATACGCTCTAACATATTGACCTGGCGCTCTAAGGAAATGTTTAGAAATAGATAAATACTGAAATAGTTCATAACCTCGACTAAGAAGATACCAATACATCAAGGCCCTCGCAGTCCTGCCATTCCCATCTGTAAAAGGATGATAATACGCCAACCAAAAATGGACCATAGCGCCTTTAATGACTGGATGGATCCAATTTTCTTCATCATCATTATTTACAAACTCAATTAGTCGTTTTATCTGCTCCTTTAATGTATCTGCCTTTGGGGGGATATGCACGATTTCATCTCTGTATATAACATGGATATCGTCTGTCTCCCTCAATTTTCCTGCCTCGTTAGGATACTTCAATGTTTCTTGCGTTAAAATAGTATGCAATTCATAAAGCTTATCCATAGAAAATGGTTTTCTATTATTTTCTCTGATAAATTGCATTCCATTCCAGTTATTAAATATCATCTGTTCATTTTTGTCTTTGGGTTTACGACCCGACCGCAACATTTCCTTAGCAATTCTATACTCAGTCGACGCTCCTTCTAATTGGCTTGATGCTATGGCTTCATCCATCAAAGAGTTAATGATATATTTTTCCTTTGCCGGTAATCCAAAAGGTTGATCAGTAATTATTTGCCCACCTGACCACTTATCAACCTCGCTTATACTACGATGCAGACAATCTGGTATCCAATAGGTAAAAAATTGATTTTTTTTATCCACTATAGGTGCAATTTTTCTATTAGCAGAACGACCTAATTTTAAATATGCCCATATTTCTTCAGCTTTTATTTCTGTATTAGCTGGAATACGATGAGCGAGATCTGTCCAATAAAAATATCGATCATTGGCCCTGTGTATCAAACTTTGTATTTCTTGAGTTTGACAGACTTTAACAATATTTAGAAGCTTTCCAGAATCCTGAAATATAGGGTCTAATTTGGGAGGTGATTCAATTATGCTCATAACTTTACTCCTTCTAATTACCAATTAAGTATAAAACAGTAATTAGAGATTGTCAAGTCTATTTTTAATTACCAATATCTAACAGAAAAGTAATAAAAAAGTAATCAACTTCTTAATGTTTCATAACTACCTTATATATAATGAGATAGATCATTATGATAAAACTCCGCTTCAACCTAATTTCTTTAACTATGCAAATTCGCTACTACCTCCCATTCAAATGTCATATTGCGTCCACAATGTGTTGATGATTGGTCCTCCGGGAAGCGGCAAGACCATGTTAGCCAAAAGAATCCCTACCATTATGCCAGACCTCACTCTAGAGGAGGCGCTGGAGGTAACGAAAATTCATTCGGTAACAGGGACTCTGCCTAAGCAGGATGGCATAATGTATGCCCGCCCCTTTCGTCACCCCC
>Ga0265297_10003921_pt1 | contig 25534 bp, 30 predicted proteins | sample Munlanlwell13791_FD_192502 | JGI IMG/M metagenome (GOLD analysis project Ga0265297, IMG submission 192502) | Leachate microbial communities from a municipal landfill in Southern Ontario, Canada - Leachate well 137-91 | ecosystem: Engineered > Solid waste > Landfill > Unclassified | place... | reverse complement strand
TGATTCCGGCATGGATACCGAAGTTGCGTTCCAGGTCATTGGTGTAAACCCGGGTGTTTGGAACGACAAACTGGCCGTTACCATCGAAGAGGTCAAGGATGGCACAGATCTGATCGCCACTGACCAATACACGTTCAAGATCAATGTCAATCTGCAGGACGATGATGGCAATTGGTCCGAAGTCGAGTCCTGGAAGGTTAGCCGGAAACATAAGGTCGATGGATTTGGCAAACAGCTATACCTTATGGACAAGATCAATGGTGTAAGCAAATACATCTGGGTCTTGGACAGCGAACTTGCTAATACGGTGTTGCCCAAGGAGCAAGAGGATCGTCTGGTATTCGACGGCGGCTCTGTTGGCGGCGATATCACATCGAGTGAGTTGGTGACCGGTTGGGAAGAGTTTGAGAATGACGCACAGATAGACGTCCGTCTTTTGATCAACGGCGGTGAGACTGCTGCGGCCGTCCAGACCGAAATGAAGGCTGTTGCAGAAGGTCGTGCGGATTGCATAGCAATTTTGGACATTCCATGGGCCTCTCTGTCGTCAGTGGCGGATATGGTAACATTCAGAAACACAACCCAGAATTTCAATAGCAGCTATTGTACGTTGTTTGCCGGTTGGTGTCAGGTATATGATCGATACAATGACATATTGGTTGATGTTCCACCGTCAGGCCATGTGGCCGCACAAATGGCGTATAATGATTATGTAGGTAAGCCATGGACCGCACCCGCTGGGTACACTCGTGGTATGCTTGATGTTCTTGCAATATCCGGGCCAACTGGCAAACTGGTCTTCACCAAGGGCGAACGCGATACACTGTACGTCAATAACATCAACCCGCTACAGAAGTTTGAGGGTGAAGGTTTCGTTATTTGGGGTCAGAAGACGCTGCAGAAGGCCGGTTCGCCAACGGACAGAATCAATGTTCGCAGGCTTTTGATCGTTCTTGAGAAATCCATGGCTGTGACTCTTCGACCGTTCGTTTTCGAGCCCAATGACGAGGTTACAAGGTTCCGCATTGAATCGCTGCTTAACAGTTATTTGGGTGATCTTTCGGCACAGGGGGCGTTCCAGGTTGAAGCCGATGACGAGGGTTTCCGGGTTGTTTGTGATGAAACAAACAATACCGCCGTCAGGATTGATGCCAATGAGTTGTGGGTCGATGTGTTTGTGAAGCCAAGTCGTACGGCGGAATTCATTCAGTTGAGAACCATAGTTACCTCTTCCGGCGCGTCCTTTGAGGAACTAATTGCACGTGGTGTCTAATTTTCGGGGTGTAAGCAATGACCAAGATGAATGCAGATAATTTGAAGAACAATTTGACGAATTTGGCAAGAGAGTACCTGTGGGAAGTCGATTTTGTGAGCCCCATAGGTGGTGGTGATGCCGAAGCGCTGAACGCAAGATGTCAGTCAACGGCTATCCCGGGCAGCAGTTTCGGTTCGATTTTGATTCCATTCAAGGCGAGTCCCGGAATCAAATTCCCCGGAAAGCTGAATATGCCGCACGCATGGACGTGTACGTTTGTTGAGGGTGCCGACAAGAAGGTGTTCGAGGCTATCCACGAATGGAAGCAACTTGTCATCCACGACAGGCTAAACGTCGGCAGTCCCGATGTGGCGATAAAGTCCGATGTCTATCTGCGACTTCTCGACATACAGGGCAACACCACCGGCAGGTATAAGATCGTTGGTTGTTATCCGGAACTCGTGGATGACACCCCGTTGGCATACGACAGAGAAGGACCGATTGTGTTTACGGTTACATTCTCGTATGATCGGTGGGAGAAAGTTGATTAAGTAGAGCCATGCAGAAGCTACTCTTTGATCTTCCGGGCGTTGCTGGCAGTTTAACCACCAAATTGTGGATGCTGCAGCGCACTTATAACTGGCAGTTTTTGTTACCAGAGGACATAGGTGGCATATCTGGAATATGGGTCTCACAATACTGTCAGGACGTCAGATTTGGCGATTACAGTATTTCTGATGTTCCATTCATGCAGTATGGTTCGAAACAGAGATTTTATGCCGGTAAGGAGACCATCGAGCCAATTGGTGTTTCATTCATAATGCCGGTTGATAATTCTCCATACGAATATTTCAAAGAATGGAGAAAATTGGTCATCGATGATAAAGGATTTTACCACCCAAAGAATGTATACAAGAAAGATGCACATCTAGTGTTCTTCGATAGGACCGGCATACAATCCGTAAGTTTCGTGTTTAAGGGTTGTTTTCCGCTTCTGTCTCCAAAGTTTTCACCCTCGTATGCCGCCGATGATGTTGTGAGGTTCAGTCTCGATTTGAGTGTTGATTACATGCAGGTGAGTGGATTGTTGAGTGAAGTCGGCAAGGCCATAATCAAAGGAGTGACCGGTGTTGTCGGTGGGACTTTGAGTAAAGTTAGAGGAGCTATTGGCAAATAAGACAGTTGTTGATCAAATTATTCTGGGGATCCAAAGATGAACGAAATTGAAAATTTTTTTCCGATCAATCTGCCATCAAGATGTCTGCCATACGAGGGCGTCAATCCGAATGATATAACGGTACGCGCGTATCAGGGGAGAGACGAGGTTTTTCTCGCGGAAATAAATCCTACCAATCTGGAACATAAGTATCTTCACGTGCTGAAAAGCGTCCTTCGCGGTATTGACCCGGAAATCCTGACCATCGGCGACATGATGTACGTCGTTGCATGGGAGTATGCAAAGTCGTATACGAATCTTTTCCCGGTAAGAACTGTGTGTTCTCATTGTATGAAACAAGTCGATGTCCAAATCGACATGAACGAATTGGATGTTATACAGTTGCCCGAGGATTTCAATAATAGGTGTTCCATTCAACTTTCCAATGGCAAGACGTTGAAGTTGCGGTTGTTGACTATAGCCGATGAGATCAGCGCACAGGCGTATGAGGAATGTCATGAAGACGGCGTTCTATTCCGTCTCGCGAAGTCCATGGTTGATGATGACAATATCCTGCACCGCATTGAATTGCTTAGCAAGATGCCGATAGTGGATACCACGAAAATCAGGGCGTTCCACGAACAATTCAACCATGGGCCGGACTTGAATGCCGATTTTGTCTGTCCTTTGTGTGAGAAGGAGGGGCGCACAGAAGTGCCCTTTTGCCTTGAGTTCTTTTATCCAAGGGGTGCGTCCCTTGCAATTACTGCTGGAAAAAGAGTTTAGTTTGTGTCAGAACGGGTTTTCCCTCACCGAAGTGCGACATATGGATATCAGAAAGAGAGAATGGTTTATCGATCGGTTATTGAAAATGGTGCGTGATGAGCAGCAAGCCGATGAAGATAACGCCCGCAGGAGGATAAGAAGTTGATTAACCCATTTCACAACTCAAGGGATCGTGCAATAAACGTGGATGATGTTGGTATCTCCATGTTAACTTCTCTTCGTATTAAATTAAGGAGAGACTATCTGCGGTTTTTCCGGGAACTGTATGTTTCCTATGACGGCGACGATGTTAAGAGGGAGTTGTCCAATGTTATCGGTAAAGTCAATAAATCTTTGAATATCATAGACGGCATAGTGTCGTCCGGTATCATATACAAAGACGTTGTTGATGAAATGTTGATGGAGGTTGATTCTATTAACACGATCAAGGATGATTTTGTTAAAAAGGCCGATGAATCCAAGGAACTGCGGGATAAGATTGAAGAGGTATTTGTCAACACCGGTGTGTCGATCGATGATTTGAATGTTACAAAGGAAACTGTTGGTGCGGCAGTTCGGCCAGTGATGTCCGGCAGCAAGCGCAACATGAATCGTGGTGGCGGATCCCCGGTTGGTGGTAAGGTTCTACGTACTGGAAAGTACGCGAAGGAGCTGGCCAAAGACATTAGTGGCAGTCTTTTAGGTCCGTATTCCGACATCGTACAATCCGGCATTGGCGTAATGGCGGATTTGTTAGAATCCCCAATGCGTGGCCGTCAGGACGTTGGTATGCCGCTTGGTAATGTTGCGAGGGGTGGCGCGATTGCGCCCACACAGGGTTCATCGAGAAGCATTGAGGATGATACAAAGATTCTTTCATATTTCTTTAATACCAAGGCGTATAAGACACGATGGACCAAGGAATTATTGGATGGCGTGAAGGCCGGTGGGTCCAAAAAATCCGATGGCAAAATCGCCGAATTGTTGAGCGAACTTCCTGGAATGGCAGTTTTGCTTGGGAAGGTTGCACTTACTGCAGGTGCAATAGCGACGGGAATTGTTGGTCTACGATCGGCCATGAGTTTGTATAAAACCGCGAAGGAATTCGGTGAAATACGCAAACAACATGGGGAAATTGCATCCGGTGCACAATCGTCTGTTGATTGGTGGAAGAAAGAAATTAAAACACAGGGTATTGATGTCATAGCAGCGAAGGCTGGGAAGTCGCCCAGGCAAATTGCCATGCAGGTTGCCAACATGGAAAGGATGCAGCGAGAGGAAGAATACAAAAGCAAGAAGTGGTGGCAGAAGGGCTTGAGCAGAATTGGCAGGGCTTATGGGAAAATACTCCCGGGGAAACAGGAATACCCGCCAGTGAGTGGCGATAAATCATACTATGACAGGGTTGGGGAAATAGAGGCTTTGGGGGCTGGAAATACAACCGCCATGCGAACACCCGCACCAACCAACATAACAAAAGAAGAAGCGAGTCTGACCGCTATGGCCGATGCCGCTGCCGCAAGAATGGCCGCACAGCGTAGGTCTGCTGGTCCATGGGCCGATGAAGCCAAAGGACCGGCACTCGATAAACTCACAAAGTCAATGGACGATTTGTCAGACAGTATAAAGAAAGACAAAGAAGTTTCTGGTACAGGATCGCGCGACAATGCGGGCTTTCACGATTCAGCAGATCCGTTGGTATCGCTTTACGGTTTTGGGTTGTTGTCGATAGGAATGGATTGATATGGGTAAAGAACTGGTACATACATCGACATTTACGAGTAGGGAAAAGTCTACCGGCAAGAGAAGTCGGTATAGTAGGAGTGAATATGGGTATGTAAATCCTGATGGCAAGGCGTTGCCGGTCGAGTACCTAGTGCGGATAACCAGTATCAGGAATAAATGCACCATTGTTGCGCCGATTCAGGAGCCTATGCGCATAAAATCCGAGTCCAGGTGGGACCAGTTTGTACCGGCCGCAATGTTAGGAAACAAGTTGCTGCAAGCGGCTACACAGGGCAGGGTTTCGCTCATTACCCGGGCCACGAGTCGCAGGATGTGGATGGGTTCTACGCCAATGGTGCTAAACCTGAATCTGGTATTCGAGGCCGTGAAGGATCCATTTATTGAAGTAACAGAACCCATCAGGCTGTTGCAGTCCATGGCATTGCCAAGTGACCCAACTAAGGGCAAAGGTGCAAACCCGGATGTTGCCATTGAATCGCTCAAGAATTTCGATATAAAGGGATTTTTGAATGCTATGCCGCTGTTGTTGCCCCCGGGACCGACACCATTTACTCTTGACGGTCTGATAGATTTGGACACAACCAATAAGGCAAATCAACGGTCCGGTGTATCAGAGATCGAAGAGGGTCTCAAGGGTGGCGACATAATAATAGTGGAGTGGGGGCGGTTGTTGACATTTTATAATGTGATCGTCAAAGAAGTATCGCCGACGATTTACAATATGCCAGATCAGAATGGTGATCCCATGAGGGCGGATGTCAGTATGACGTTTGAGACATGGGAAATGATGACCGTTGAGTCTCTACAGGATGTATTCGAGAAGAGCAGTCTTCCGGGCGATGGCGGTAAACAATAATGAACAGAACAAAATTCTACAACTCTGTGGTCGTCGATGGTATTACCGAATTGGATTTTCTCCACAATCCATTGTCGAGTATGGAGTTAAGATACGAGCCCACATATTATAGGACAACTGATACGGATGTCATGAGGCCGGATTTGATAAGCTACAAATGTTACGGCTCCGTGGATTTCTGGTGGGTATTGATGCTGGTGAACGACATTGATAACCCACTTCTTGATTTGGTATCTGGAACGATACTGATTGTTCCAAATTTGCTTGATGTGTACGATTTCCGGCGACGGTATAAGGTGTAATTCGAATGCTGCTAGTTGGTAATCATTACGTTGCGTTGCACTATGGAGATGTAGAAGTCCCTATTCAGCCCCAGATGATGGAAGAAGCCTCGCTCACACTGGACGTTAGCAGGCTTCTTCCTACTTTTAAATTTGTATTGAAAGACGCTACCGGTATCTTGGCCGAAATTCTTCCGTTCGACAGGAATATGTCAAGGATGCGGCTTGAATTCGCAAGAAGTAAAAGCGTGAACGATTTGAACATTTTCCGTTTGGCGGTAAAACGTAGAAAACCGGATTTTGACAAGTCGTACGAGGTTGAGGGCGTCCTCGATGTTAATGATTTATTGACATCGGTGAAGACTAGGGCCATGGTTGGGAACATCAAGGACAATCTGACTGTCATGGCGAGTGAGGAGCTTGGTATCAAGGACGTTGAAATTGGTGCGTCTCTTGATTATGATAAAACGATTCTTCAACCAACATGGACAAATGGCAAGTTGTTGAATTATCTATCAAGCCATCTGGTTGGTGCAAATGGCGAACTATGCTATTATTGTTTCATCAAGAATGTGCGCGGAAAACAAGTTCTGGTGATAAAGAGTCTCAATGAGATCTTGTCCACGAACCCAAAATACAAATTTATGATAGGGCCACAACCATACGAGGATTACTATCCGGTAAGTGAGTACAAAATATATGACAATTCTGGGCTCATATCCGATTTTGGCGCACAAAGACAGGATTTTGGTTATTTTGACTACGAAACCGGCCAGTATATAGTGGATTCGGTTGACATAGATGACTGTCCATCAGTTGCTGGGAATGTTCTGGTGGATTTTGACAATGATAGTAGCGGAAGTTTTGTTACCGGGCTTGGCAGAAGCAACGATTACACAGCGGATTTCCACGACAGATGCGGTGGTAATTATTTTCGTGGGGTGAACAATTTCATCAATATGTGGATATCGACGTGGGGTCTTGAAAATGTTTCCCCGGGCGACATCGTAAGGGTGATGTTCAGTGAATCAATGATTCGTGGTAAGTTGTTCATGTATCAGCACAGCGGCAATTGGATGGTTCAGCGAGTTGTTCATACGCTGGGGCTTTCTTACATGACACATCTATTGCTTACTAGAAGCGGTGTTGAAACCGACATAGACACGACTTTAAAGGGCGCACAAAATTTGAAGCGCAGTTAACATGGATACCAAGTTCGGAAGAGACAATTTTAAGTACCATGGGATTCACCGAGCGGTGGTCTTGGACAATGATGACCCAGGGAAATTTGGGAGAATCAAAGTCAATGTTTTCGGTCTGTATACCGGAATAGATGCAGAGGATTTACCGTGGGCTGCCCCAATGTTTCCGATCGGTTCGGGCTCCGGGGTTGGCTACGGTTCATTCAGTGTCCCAGAAGTTGGAACATACGTTTTTGTGATGTTTGAGGGTTTGGATATTTATCAGCCGGTGTACGTTGGCTCTGCCCCAGATGCCGTGCACGGGTTGCCGACAGATAGGATTGCGAGTTACCCAAGTACAAAAGTCTTGAGAACCAAAAATGGTACGGTGCTGAAAATAAATGATGCGAATGGTTCAGTGACGATTTTGAGTTCCACCGGGTCAAGTGTTGTAATTGATGGTAGTGGCAACATCTCTGTGTCGGGTGGCGATATAACGATCAGCGGTGGTGCGGTTGTTATTTCAGGCAGTACCGTTAACATAAACCCGTAACAGTCATGGAACGCAAGGACGGGCGAAGGAAACACCCTGGAAGTATTCTCCAGAATTGGTGGTAATGAAATGGGACAGAAAATTGGATGTGTCGGTGATGGTTCCTCGCACGGCGGGACCATTGTATCATCCAATCAGGATGGAACACTTAAAGCCTCGGGCGACGAAGTTGCTGTCGATGGTGCGTTGCACAGTTGTCCGATACCCGATCATGGAATCACGGCGATTACCCCAATTACCACCAAAAGTTATCACAACGGTAAATTGATAGTGACGGAAGGCGCAGTTGCCGGTTGTGGTGCGGTGATTCAGCCCGATGAACGACAGGCATACGTGGAGTAATAATAATGTTGGTTCGTGTAAAGCCAGTTTGGTCAGACATATACCATGCGATAGTGGCCAATTCGCTTGGCGATATAAAACTCGCAGAAGATGTAGCTGCGGTCTTAACTTCCATAGACAACATTCTTGGAACCTCTCGCGGCGAACGTGTTATGAGACCCGAGTTTGGGTCTGATATCAAATCCATGTTGTTTGAGAACATGGATTCGACGATTTTAAAAATCTTGTCGAGACAGGTCAAAGAAGCCATCGAGAAGTGGGAGGCTAGGGTTTCGGTAACAGAAGTTTCACAGTATTCAGACCCGGACACAAATACATTGTCGATAGAAATATCGTTCACCATAAAAGGACATCCTCATATATTTAAGTATGAGAAAAGCATTTCTGGTGGGGAATAATCAATGAGTAATCCACTGAATTATGCAAATTACGATTTCGAAGCCACGGTTTTGGAGCTGCAAAATCGATTAAAACTTAGGGGCTCGTGGAAAGATATTGGTGTTTCCGGGACCGGCAAGACCCTTATTGAGCTTCTGGCTTACATACAGACCACTGGGATGTATTATACGGAACGTAGGGCCACGGAATCATATCTACCAACCGCAAGAAATGTGTCGAGTGTTCGCAATTTGGTGGCCCTGCTGGGATATTCACCAAAGAGAAAAACCTCCGCTGTCGGTACATTGACTTTTAGCATTGCGTCACCGATGTTGAAGATAGTTTACATTCCAAAATACACGGTCTGTCTTTCTTCAACCGGTATCAGCTATTTGACAAATGAAGATGCGGCCATCGAGAAGGGCCAAACGTCGGTTGAAGTGAATGCTATTCAAGGGGAATCTGCGAGACTGGAAGTTTCAGCAAACGGTGCGGCCAATCAAGAATATTTGATTAACAGTCAATTGGTTGAAAATTCCGCAAATGAAGCCAACCCAACGCTTAATGTCTTGGTTGATGGATTTAAGTGGACAAAAGTCGATTCATTCATTAACAGTGATAGTGATTCGAGACACTATAGGGTGATAAATGAGATCGATGGAACCGTTACCATAAGATTCGGCGATAATGTCAATGGGTTGGCCCCAGCGGTTGGTTCAACAATAATTATACAGTACGTAAAATCTGCCGGTCTTGATGGCGTTGTTGCCAATACTGGGGTAATCACTTCTTTGAATTCGACGATTTACGATGAAGACGGGGAAATTGTTACGGTTACGGTAACGAATAGTACGTCATTTTTGGGCGGTGACGATGAAGAGGGCATAGAAGAGATTAGGTATGAGGCACCCAGGGTTTTTGCCGCAGGACAACGGGCGGTAACCAAGGCGGATTTTGCAGCGATTCTTGAGAATTACCCAGGAATAGCTAACGCACATGTCTGGGGGGAGCGTGAAGAGGCCAGCTTGTTGGGCGTTGACTCGGTTGAATCCATGCGTGGTGTCGTCAGAATATGCATTATCCTGCAGGAGTGGGAGTCGCCGGACGACGCGTTCAAGCTAACGCTTTCTGAATTCATGTATGACAATCATGCGGAAATGACCACTCGGTATGAATTCATCGATCCAGTAGTCCTGGATGTAATCCCAACTTTGACCATAAAGGTCACGCGTGGTCATTCACTGTCGTATGCACAGGCGAATGTTGAAGAAGTGATAGCTGACAGCTTTTTGTTGGGCACCACCACTAGACTCGGTACGGTCATCAAATACAGTAATGTCATGTCCGCGATAGATGCGCTTGAGGACGTATCATACGTCGATATGGTGTTTGAGATACGTAAAGAATTGAGCGATAGTTATGATTCGTCGGTTGATTATGGTGCAACGCTTGAGGCTACTCCAGTGGAGCCCGGTTCGGTCAGGCTGTTTGTGGACGACACATATGCCATAAATGATATCGACAATGGTGACGGCACTGGATATTTTGAAATGCCGTCCGGGGAAGATTATTTGATAAATGGCACCATAGACTACACTACTGGCGAAGTGTTGTTGAACATTGACCCACTTCCATCATCCTCAATTCACGTTAGGTACGTCCAGGGATACTCCGACAGAAATATAGTTCCTGGACTTCGGCAAATCGCAAAATTGTATGATGTTGATGTTGAGAGCATCCAAATTGAAAGCTAATTAGGAGTTTCGAAATGCGTCTTGGGTGGAACTGCTGCTGGAATGTAAAACACGTTCGCGATGGGGCGATTATTTGGGAATTTGACCATAGCAACATTTTGGTTGCCGAGGGCGGTAAAGCAATTGTCGATTCGGTATTTCGAAATAATGCTTCCGTGTATTTCGTCGATACGGATTTCTACGTCGGAATGTACAAGGGTAGCGTTTCGAAATCGACAGTTTTGGCCACAATTCCGGGTGAACCCACAGGGAACGGGTATGCACGTGTTCAATGTGAGAGGTCTGAGGTTGGTTGGCCGACGATAGAACTCGATGAATCTGGTGATTGGCGAGTCGTTTCCAAGGAGTTGACATTTACCGCTGCCGGTGGTAATATTGGGCCGGTGGATGGTGCGTTTCTTGGGACGTCATTGACCAATTTTGGTGCGTTGATAGGCTCCGTTGCTTTTGGGGTACAGCGTACGATTCTGGCGGGTGATTCGGTTATCGCACAACTTAGGGCCAAAATCAGATAAGATAGGATAATGTGGGGTAAATGATATGGCGATTCAAGCCGCTACAGTTTGGGAAGTTAGAACCACCGGCAGTCAGACTAACGGCGGTGGATTTTATAATAGGAATCCAGGCACGTCTGTTGACTATTCGCAGCAGAATACCGCTGTGTTGAGTCTTTCCGACATAGCTACTGATGGGGCTGGAACCGGCGTTTCGTCCGCTACCGGTGGATTTACTGCCGCCATGGTTGGTAATATCATATACCTTACTGGCGGTGGGTCAACCCCGGGTTGGTACGAAATAGTGGCGTTTGCCAGTGCCAATGCCGTGACCATAGATAGAAATGCCGGTCTTAACAAATCGAGTGTGACCGGCAATGTTGGTGGTGCGTTTAAGCTTGGTGGTTCTCTGGACAGTGATTTCTTCGCTGCAAATCAGAAGGTTGCTGGCAACGTCGTATGGATTAAATCCGGCACTTATTCAATTGGTGAAATCATTACCATTTCGGTGAATGCCGCAAACACAGCAACGATCGCGATTGAGGGCTATAATGCGGCGCGTGGTGACATTCCAACGGGAACGAATCGTCCACTACTGGATTTTGGTCCTTCCTATCGCATTACAATGAACGGTGCGTATTGGACTTGGCGCAACATTTCATTCTTGAGCGGTTCAACACAGGCGATTGGCGTGGATTCCAACACCATATTGTACAACTGCAAGGTTGTGAATGATTCTTCTTCGGCAACGCCACGATATGGTGCAAATATAACGTCCAATGGATCATTATTCATAAGTTGCGAGTTCACATCCGTTATGGACGCCGCGGCTCGTGCTTCCGGTTCACAAAATGGGTTCATAAACTGTTATATGCACGATAGTGTTAATGGTCTCATTACATCTAACCCGGCACATGTTATTGGATGTGTGATCGCCAACTGTTTAACCTATGGCTGGAATGGTTCATATGCCGGTCAGACGAGGTTCCATGGGAATGTTATTTATAATTGTGGGACGGGTATCCATTTTAGTGGGATCACTATCGTATGTTCAATAATCAATAACATAGTGTCCGGTTGCGGTATCGGTATGTCGATGGCGGATACCTACTTTAACTTCATCGATTTCAATTGTTGGTACAATACTTCTAACTTTGTGAATGTTACCGCCGGTCCACATGACATTCTTGCGGACCCACTAATGGTGAGCCCCGAGACTGGGGATTTCACATTGGGCTCTGGGAGTCCGTGTTTTGACGCAGGAATACAACTTGGCGCAATTGTTGGATTGTAAAAAATGCCAGAATACAAAACAAATATAGGTCCTTTCCAAAACGTCGCTGCCAGTAGTGATTATAGGGTCAATATCGGCCCATATCAGGGTGGGTTCGCGGCAACCATAACTGAACAATCGACAGGTGTGACAAAGAACCTGTATGACCCGGTTGAATTTTATGTGGTTGCCATCGGCACCCCAACACCCACGTATCAATGGTACAAGGACGATGTGTTAATTCCTGGGGAGACCGACAGTACATTGACGTTTGAAGTCGATACTGATTCCGGTGGTTCATACACATGCATAGCCACTAACGATGCTGGCTCCGACGAATCCGATCCCATGGTTTTGTCGATCGTTCCAGAGATACTAACACAGTCACAAAGTCAGTCCGTGCAGGCCGGACAGCATCTGATGTTGGCGGTTGTTGCAGTTGGCCATCCGTCACCGACATATCAATGGTACAAGGATGACGTGTTAATTCCCGGGGAAACTTCATCGGTATTGGACTTTTACGTTTCCGATATAGGGATACATGCTTACACGTGCACCGTTGAAAATGCTGTTGGCTCCGTTGAATCAGACCCGATAGTTATAACATCGGTTCCGAACAGCAACATGTACAACATATTCAATTTACCGATCGATTTGGCTAGAGAAGGATAAAAATGGCTGATTGGCATATAGACGATGGTCTTCATCTGGATAATTCAAGCGGCGCAGAAGTCGAAGCCGTCAATGAATTGTCGGTTATCGATCAAGGAATTGGTAGACCATTGACCGGTAGGGAAATGGATGCCGAATTTGGTCTTGAAATCATAACCACGTCCTCGATTGCCCTAAATTTGTTACGGTTGGTTCCCGAGAAATTCAGAACATCGCAGATCTTGATTGATTATCTTGACGAGGCCAGCATACAATTAGGTGATTGGTTTACCAAGGTCCGCGACATTGTTAAGTTGTTGAATGCCAGAAGCGTTAGTTCCACGACGTATTTGAGACACCTTGGTGCGTTGATAGGCGTTTCATTTCCACCCGAGGATGATGCCACGGTTAATGAAATGAGGAAGAACATAGAAACCGCCGTGGAGTGGTATAAAGTTAAGGGTACATACAAATCAATACAACTATTGAGTTTGATATATGCCATGACCATAAATTTGTATGATATGTACACCGAGGACTATGAGACGTTTGTCCCGGTTTTGTGGTTTGCCGGTAATGAAGGCGAGAACCCCGCTGGGCTGGGTGCCACGTATTACAAGAGCCCACACTTCGGTGTCGAAATTTTGTTGAATAAGGTATACAATCTGTCGTCTGATTTGGGCGGAGACCATTTGTGGTATTCTGGGTTGATCGATAATTTCCTTTTGAAGGTTGAGGAGACCAGACCGGCACACACTGTTCCACATTACCTGTTGCTATTGAACCCACAAACCGACGAATTTGGTAATGTGATCGAGGTCGAGGGCGATGTGCGAACCAAAATCTTTGGCGATTGGCAACCCAGCGCCAAATATTTGGATGAAGTAGACAGTTCTTTGATGTGGTCCGTGGATGATGGCGAATACCTCGATGATTCTGCCGAGGCTTTCATCAAAAGTATAATAAAATGGGTGCTTGGTGATGGTGTTGGTGATGTTTCGGATTCTGGGTGGTCTGTTTCTTCACCAATATTGACTGGTTCCATTGACCCAGATGACATAACTATCGCCGACGATAAGATAACATTCGAATTTACAGTTCCAAAAGCGTCGGTTGGTGACAATCTGCAGGAACTTGGTCTCTACATTCCGGGTTCGCCAGATACATTGGTCATAGGTTCAACTTTCCCAAAAATCGATAAGAGTGATGATGTAGAAATTCGGATTTTGGTCGAAGTCTACAGGAAACAATTGGTATAGGAGATTGTGATATGCCGTCTGATGTCGGGTCGCAAAAGGTCTCATTGTTATTTCATACTATCGCCAATAGTGGTGAATGGAATGTTCGATACACCGGAATAAGAAAGGTTGGCATTTATTCCGGTGGATGGCTATCGGTAGTTGATGCCTCGAATGCACAGATTTCACCACTTATCTGTGAAATATCGGACGGTACATATCAGGTGAAAGTCCAAACATCCGATCCGGTAAATCTCGCGGTTTCATCCATCACTTCGTATGTGGTTCTTAGGTGGACGTACGCCGGTGCGGTTAGCGACTACATGGAGCTTCTGGCTGTCCTTGAACCCAGCGAGTATGATTTGGTGGTTGGTAAGTGTACATTCTCCGGTGGTGGTGAATTGAATGGTTTCACTTATGCGGACGCCTCTTACCCGAGAAGTAATCCCAATGTCCAGGATTTGTTCCTGAAAGTTGAGGAGACCGGTGATTCCGATTTACGGGTCAGGGTTCGTGGTGGTCGTATCCAGACTGCGGCCGGTAATGTCGCGGTTGCGGACCAGAAAAGTGGGCTGTTTACTCCCCCAGCATCCGACAGCAAAGTATTCTTGGTCTACTTGGATGCGGACACCGGCGCTGTGGATATTGACACCTCCGGCGTCGCAGCGGCCAGTCCATCGCCTCCGGACTATGATGGAAAACTGGTAATTGCGGAGGTCACGCTTACTACCGGTGACACATCTATACCACAGAGTCAGATAAAGGATGTGCGAAACTTCATAACCAAAAGTGTCGCCGATGTCGCACCGGATGGCGTCACAATCGAAGAGAATGACGATGGGGATCTTCGGGTATCGAGGTTCTACCAGAATTATATACCAAAATGGCGGGTGAAAGTCGCGAATACGCAGACATATACGCTTCCAAGCCAGTTTGTCTCGCCGTTAGTGACTTTTGGTAGATATTCACCGGGCTCCATAGTCATAAATGATTCAAGTGACATCTACTGTAGTTTGAATTCCACGTTGTTTGAAATGAAGGTCTATGCGGTTTCGAATATTACCAAGACGTTGAAGCTTTTCAGGCTCAATAATCGAATATACGTTTATCTGCGGGGAAGTACGTCTCCAACGTATTCGAGAACCACGTCCTATTCGTCACCCAATAGCCCAATTGATGTGAATCTTACATTGACGACCGGCGAAAATCTGATACAGGTGGTATTGAATGACACCGGTGGCGCAGCGTGGCTGGCACTTATGGGGGACATTGTTGACAATTCTGCGGTATACTTTATGCCGTTAACGTGATTTTGATTGGGGTTATCTATGGGTGCTACAGATTTCGGTGACCAGACAATAGTACATCAATACTACGAAGAAGCCACGGCCGGTAATTTTAATAAGCGGCTCAACGGATTGTTAAGTCGCGGTGTCTATTCGGGTGGTTATTTGACCAAACTGTCCAATACGTCGGTTTCATTGTCGCCGCTTGTGGTTGAAATCGGCGACGATGATCGTCAGGTGCGAGTCGCAACGGAGTCTACCGTTACGTTGGATGTTTCGTCCGCCACTCCATATGTGGTTCTACGATGGGCATTTGTTGAAACCGAAGCCAATTACATGGACGTATTGGCGGTTGCCTATGCCTCCATACAGACGAATGACGTCGTTGTTGGCCTATGTAACTATTCGGGTTCCACACTTGTGAATTTTAACTATGCGAGTCGTACGCTCTTGGATGTGCAGGAAAAATTCCTGAAAGTTATTGCCAATGAAGCCGGTGGTCTATACGTCTGGCTGCGTGCTGGTCGAATCTATACCGGCAGCGGATATATGTTGGTTCCGGAGCAGCGGGTTGGTCCATTTGTTGCGCCATCGTCCCCAAATTCGAGAATCGATTTGGTGTACATAGACAGCAGCGGCACGGTTGGGATTTCACAGGGGACACAAGCGGTGTCGCCGTCGGCTCCCGGGTATGGCGGAAAATTGGTTGTTGCAGAAGTTCTTTTGGTGAATGGCGATTCGGCGATTCCCATAACGAGAATTACCGACACACGCTCATTCATTACCCCCAGAGAGTATGGTCAATCGTCCAGGGTTTCAGGTTCGACCGACATACTTACCGATGTCAATGCCTGGGCTGATTTGCCCAGTATGTCAACTACGATCACAACAAGGGGTGGCAATGTTTTGATGATGTTCCAAGCACCATTCAGGGGCAATGGTGTAGAAGATCTCGGTTTGAGGGTGCTTGTCGATGGTTCCGTGAAGTATACTACTGAGAATGCAATACAGGCGGTTAACAGTCAATTACATGTGTCAGTCCACTGGCTGGCGACTTCGTTGTCTGCGGGCTCACACATATTTAAGCTCCAATGGAAAAAGCGGCTTGCGTCTGCTGCATACAAAATCTATCAGGACGGCGCTACGTATCCAAGGATTTTATCCGTAGTTGAGGTTCCTGCATAAAGTACGTTTAAATGGTAGTCTGGGGGCATGCATGAAATCCGTTGATAGGATGAAACTGGCCCGCGTAATTCCAATACGCAAAGCCAAGAACAGCACCAGAAGGTTATCATCGATAATTCCCTATGGGCATTGGGCCGGTGGTCGATGCCTTATTATTGGCGGTGGTCCCTCCCTTTCTGGATTTAATTTCAAAAGCATTTCCGGTGAATTCACCATAGGAATCAATAAAGCATTCATATCATTCAATCCAACTGTGAACTACAGTATGGACTATAGACTGTATGAAAAGTTGACATCAACGAATCCGAAGTATGCGGAGTTGGTTGGCAAATTCAGGGAATATGGTGGCGTTAAGGTATTTCTCGACGATACGATGCAGTACAGAGGAGATGTTTTCGCGGTCCCAAAATTAAAAAATAAGGCCATAAGCTACGACCTCGACGCCGGTATATACGGTGGCTCCAATAGCGGGTTTGGTGCTATAATGTTGGCGATTGCTTTGGGTTTCACCAAAATTGGCCTTCTGGGATATGATTTCAAAGTTGATGAACAGGAAGGAAAAACTCACTGGCATGATGGATACGATCAGAACCTAGAATCTATGAAGCGTATATTGGATGGGTTCAGATGTGTATTCGAAGAGTTTGCACACGGAATATTCATGCAGGGGATCGATGTTTCAAATCTAAACCCTGACAGCGGGCTTCGATGTTTCAGATTCGAAACTTTGAATGAATTTTTGCGGGACCCAACATCGAAAAGTACACCACAGGTGCTGCCACACATCGACGCGCCACGAAATGCTGGGTTGATAAACCAAGGCCGTGTGGTGAAATCAACTAAAAGGGCAAAACTTAGCAGATTTGAGGCGGTTGATATATCCCGCATGAATCTTTCAAATCCGGATATACAAATACCCGAGGCGACAGGCGACACGCCATTGATGTCTGTGGTTACACCGTGCTACAATTTCAGCGGGTATTTGCACGAATGCATAAGGTCATTTCTCGCACAACGGATGGCCAATGTTGAAATGGTGGTTGTTGACGACGGCTCCAAAGATGATATAAAATCAGTGGTCGATCGGTATGCGGAAGCCGGTCGCGCTGCGCGGAAGTTTGTACGGTACGTATGGAAGGAGCACAGTGGTATATCCGCTACAAGGAATACGGCAATTCTTGCGGCGAGGTCCAATATAGTGGTTCCATTGGATTCTGACGACATCCTGATGCCGGACGGTTTGTTACTTCGATATCACAAAATGCGTGATGGCTACAAATTCGTTCATGGACCGTGCTATAATCTCCGGGACGGCAGACTATTCATACCGTATAATTGGAAGGCGTGGAAAGAAACTGGGTCCGCACAATACATACATGCACAGGGTGTTGCAATTCACAAGGATATATTTAGACGAATCGGTCTGTACGACGAGAATTTTTGGGCCAAGGAAGATCGCGAATTATATTTCAGGATTTTGGATGCTGGGTACGAGGTTGGCGAAGTCACCCAAGAAGTGGCAGTCTATAGGGTGCACGAAGGGTCGATGACCAGATCGACTCGGAAAAAACAGCAGGATTGGCAGTTGGTTCAAATGTTGGACGAGGTTCGTATGAGGAGGACTGCCGGTAATTATACAGACTTGAGGATGCACCCATGAAAATATTCGTAGGAGACGGCAATCCGTTCATGGTCAACATCGGCAAGGAGATCGGTAAACTTGGTGTCGATATAGTTTCTGACCCAGATGCTGCGGATGTGCAGATTTACAGGGTGAGATTCCCAAATGTAAATGCCAAGACATCGGCGAAACGAATACTTAGGCTTGATGGCATTTATTTCGATCGAGCGAACGTCCATAAAAATGCCGGTATAGCGGCGAGTCTCGCGGTTGCCGATGGGGTAATCTATCAGTCTGAATTTGCGAAATCAATGTGTGATCATTTCTTGGGAAAACCCAAGACTGGGGTCCCATGGACAATTATCCATAATGGCTACTATACGGATTTGCCAAAACGGGAAATCGATCATCCGGAAATTAAGAAGTATGAACACGTGGTATTGGCAGTTTCCAAATGGAGAATTTTTAAGCGGTTGCCCGAGACCATCGAAGCATTCGTACGCGCAAATATCGAAAATAGCTGTCTGGCTATAGTGGGCGACACATCGAAAGTTCGACTTCCAAAATTACCCAACAATGTTTTCTGTCTGGGCAAACTCAACAACGAGGCAATCATTCCGTACTATCAGAATTGTTCGTGCTTTGTCCATATTTCTTGGTGCGATACTTGTCCAAATGTGGTGTCCGAGGCTATGGCATGTGGTGCGTGGCCGATCGTCGGCAACACCGGCGGCTCAAGAGAGCTGGTGGCTAAGACCGGCGTGGGGTTCGTTTATAATATTGATGATGATGTCATATACGATGTGTACGAGGGAGTTGATGCACCACCAATGTCCGACAGGTCGTTGCAGTACATTGCCGATGCGATTCGGGAAGCCGCACTTGGCGGCTATTGGTGCGAGGGCGATAAACGGCACATTGATATAAAGCATGTTGCTAAAAGGTACTTGGGTTTCGTGCATGTGACAACCCTCTAAATTTGGTATTCCCAAAATCATGGACTTCATAAGTTTCATAATACCGATACGCGATAAGTCAGACGAAGCCTGCGATTTATTCGCACATCTTTCCAAGCTATATACTCGTCCCGAGATAATATTCGTCCATCAATTGAATGACATGCCATTCATGCGTGGGCAGTTGATGAACATTGGGTGTAAAACGGCCAAACATCCGTTATTTGTGCTTATGGACGTCGATTTGAGGTTCTACAGCAAGTTCGATTTTGTACAGAAAATGGCGAAACACAAACGTCCATTCCTGCCGTTTAACCGTATCGATTGTGTGGACATCATTAACGGTAGACAGGTGATATCGGGTGTTCGCGGTCCAAGTAGCGGTGGGATGTGCTGCATAACCCGCAAACAATTTGCATCCACATGTGGTTTTTCGAATCTCTGTATGGGCTGGGGTGGTGAGGACGACATATTTGCGAAGAGGGCTAAATTCATACGATTCGACAATGTGATTTTGCATGTGAACCACTTACGAGCCAAATTGCCGGTTGGCTACAGGGATTATAATAAAGAGATAATCAAATCGGCATCACACAGACTGCCGACACATGATGGAATCGGTCAGTTGACATATGAATTGACAAATAGAATTCCAGACCCGGTAGTTGGTGCGGTAAACATCGGAGTTAAGAAAATTGGGGTTCGTAGTGACTATAGATACATGGAAGAATACACAATGGTCACAGAATTTCACTTGGAATCCCAAAATAATGAGGAACGGTCGTGAAGATTTATGTAATAACCAATGGTAGATCCTCTTTGGGATATTGCGTTAGGTCCATGATTGAGCAGGTTGGACGCAGAGAGCGAGTTATCGTATTGGCGGGTATGAAGTGGATAGACGCCCATCATGAATGTGAGCGATGTAACGATGAGTATTTTTTGAGGGTGGATGACGATTTTATTCTACATCCGCTGGCCCTGGGATTCATGAAGAAGGTGATTAAACAAAATCCCGAGCCCAATAAGTTGGGTCTTGTCTGTTGGCGGTTGTTCGATGCGGCAAGTGCTACAAGTATCGAGGGGGTGAAGGTTTATCGTACCGAATCCCTTAAGTCCATAGGCGGTTCTAGAGTTAACGAGCATGGCAGGATAGACAGAATCACCAATAAGACCATGGCCAAGGCCGGGTTCTTGATTGACACGTCTGACCATCGAAGTGTCGTCGGAATCCATGCCTGTGGGAGTCGTGATGACATAGACACTTACGAGAAAATTTGGGCACAGTGCGGCAAGCCGATTGCTGGTAGATATGATGCCATGTACAGATATGCTGACGACCCAAATTACTCGATGGAGAGGCAATTCGAAATGAGGGTCAATTTTCTCAACGAATTGAATAAGAAGCTGGATTCGGATTTTCACAGGTATGTGATGGCAAACCAATGACGTATAGTTCCAATGCATTCCGTTTTCCGCACCTTGTTCCCCACGCTTTTTAAGGCCGTTGTGATGAAGGGTTTTGTAACAGGCATACTGGTAAGCACACCGAAACGGGTAAAAGATCTTGGCACCCAGATCAAGCTTCTGAAGCCACAGGTTGATGTCTTATACGTGATTCTCAATGGATATGATGCGGTCCCGGAAACGGTGGTTGGGCTTCCCATAGTCATTGTGTGGAATCCCGTGGATGCACTTTTCGCCTGTGCCGTCTGGCCGGTGGTTGACAAACTCGATGGCTATGTTGTGTTATTCGATGATGACATATTTTACCCACCGGACTATGTACAGGTAATGATCTCTACGATTGACAAATACGATCGTAGGTGCGTGGCCTGTGTACACGCATTCAAGCCCGTGGATAAAGCGATATATTTCTGGAAAGAAGTGAAGCATGATATGGTGGTGGATGTCGCCGGTTGTGGAACTGTGGCATTTCATACCGGAACCATAAAGCCGAAACTCTCGGATTTCGACCACTATTTCTTAAGAGACTTGGGGTTTTCGATTTTGTGCCGGTCTCGTGGCATCGATATAATAAATGTGGGTCGAGCCGCCAATTGGCTCCACTACTTATCCAAAGTCAAGGAGGAGGACGCTGCACTGTGTAAACGTGTAAGGGCCAATCCCGAAATGTGGAAGGCTCGAAAACTTCTGGTCGCGAAATTAAAGGCTATGTGTAATGAGAGCGTTTAAACATTTTGTGTTAACACCCTTCAATGTCGGTCTATACGATCGTGATATGTTGGACACCACCGCGTGGATGGACCATCGACTGTGGATTTTCAAAAATTTCACCATGCCGTCGATGATCTCGCAGACGTCGCAGGATTTTCGGTGGCTATTGGCCTTCGATTCCAGAACTCCCAAAGCGTACATAGACGAAATAGTGAATGTCGGGTATCAGAACATCGAGATATTGATGGTCTGTCCGGCAGAAGCCCCAGAAGATGTGATCAAGAATTTTGACGGCTACAAACAGTATGTCTATGCGGAGACCGGCGGTGCAGATTGGCGTGCGGGTTGCAACTCTTGGCGTGAAGCCGTTGCCCGGGCCGACTGTTCGATCATAACGACGAGAATTGACAATGATGATGCTTTCGGCGTGGATTTCATAAAGGACATACAACATACATTCTCGATACAGGCCGGTAACCAGAGACAGTCTTCCGCACAAAACAGATATCAACGACCATACGTGATCACATTCGTAAAAGGTTACGTGTACGAAGTTGGTGCCACTAATGCCGTGCTGATGGATTTTCCGAGAAACAATTGTCCGTCGCTGGTCGCCGATTATTCATACCCGGATACAATAAGAAGTTTTAAGCATAGTGGGATGTTCGAAAAATTTACGACCGTCAAGATAAACCACCACAAACCGTCGTGGTTGATGGTCGTTCATGGGAAGAATCAGTGCAATGACCATCTGTTGAGCGGTCGTGGTTATGTGAAGAAACATGTCAGGTGGGTGGGGGCGACGCCTGAATTTTTCAAACAATTTGGGGTTACATATAATGTTGAATGATCTGGGTAAATTCAGAGATAAGTCGTCGGAGGTCGAAATTTTCACCACCACCAGATGTGACCGCGATGTGATTATTGTTCGTTCGGCGATTTGTTGGAGGCTGACCCGAATTACTCGCTGACGATTGACCAGTTGGCCAGATTTCTGAGTGCCTGTAAGGAATCCGGTTATGTATTCAACAATTGCTTGTTGTTCGGTGGTGAGCCCCTGTTGTGGGAAAATCTGTTAACCGGCCTATTGATGATTCGCAATAGCGGGGTATTCAAATATGTTGGGATGATAACCAATGCCAAACGAATACTCAAGGTATGTCATTGGACTTTGATGTCGCATCTGGATTTTGTAATAGTCTCCAAATACAATGACAATGTGGAACAGTTGGAGTTTTTGCTTGAAAGATTTCCCGACAAAGTGTTTGTCCAGGATGGGACAAATTTTAGATGTTATACCGATAAACCCAATGTCGAATACCTACCGGCAGATTGTGCATGTCCAAGCATGAGTCTTTATGGGGATGAATTCTCTGCATGTTCGCTGATACGACAGTTGTTGGCCCGTCATGGCCGGAACTCTTGGCCGACGTCAACGCGCAGACCGGTCGAGCCGGGTTTTATGAGTTACATGGATTTGAGTCATAATTATGAAATCTGTCAGTATTGTCTTGGGAATCGTAAAGTTCGGAAGGGAAGCACCAAATGTGTAAAGAACCAAAAATAGACGCCCACGACCATGACGAATACTGTATAAGGAAACCCTATAGGATAAACCCAGTATTCGTCTATCGCGGCGAAATGTACACCAGTGGCGCATCGATAAATCGGGGGAGTGCCAAGGCATATGGGTGGGTTGCCGATTGGATGTCCGGCCGGAAATTCGATGCCGCTTTGGACATTGGGTGTGGTGATGGGTCGAAGATTAAAAAGTACATAGCACCGAACGTCGTAGTCGCCATCGGTGTAGACACCCCACGAGTGATTAAAGCCGTCAATCGCGCATGCAAAGACCCAAATCTGTTCGGCGTGGATGTAGAGAATTACACTAAATTGGACCTTTTCGGTGGCGCATTTGATCTGGTGACCTGCATCGAGGTCATCGAACATTTGGGGAACCCAGATAGGCTATTTGACTTGATACGTGATTGGTCATCCGACAAAACTCGCATCGTATTGTCAACCCCGGAGAGAGATCATCGCAGGATGTCCGGACCCCCAGAGAACAAAAAACATGTCCGCGAATGGACCATGGATGAGTTTTCCGATTACCTATCGCTTAATGGACTTAAAATCCTGGATTCCACGCGGTTGGATAATTTGGGTGGGGGAAAGACTTTGATTGTGGTGTGTAAGCTTGCCTAGCCTAGCCTAGCTTTTTATTCCAACCGATCCCTCACGCCTTTGATCTCTTGGCCGAGAAACTTAAGTTTCTGATTTGCTGCGGGTGTCGGCCCAAGAGTCTTTCTGAATCTTCTCGAAGCTTGGAACTGTTTGATCACCGGATTCTCTATACCGGCGTGTTTGTCAAATATGCAATCATACTCAACGGGAAATATCTTCATTTTAATGCTGTGCTGAATTTCCTCTGATTCAACGACTTTGGCCAAATGCAGGGCGTTCCGCGTTGACATGTCCTTGTTGGCCTCAATCCATTCATCGAGTATCCTGTGGGAGAGTTTTGATTGGGAGAAATAGAGAACTGCCCCGGATAACTCGGGTCGTCGTTTCGGCCAGTTGAAATAGCAACACCCGAAATCCACATCATTTGGGACAGTATAGAATTCATGTGGATATCTCAAAACCACGGAATCGGCATCCAAATAGATGACCGGACACCCAGCGGCATCAAGCATCCTCTTAATGAACGTCGGCGTATGGTGGGTATTCAGCATCCAGGAGCCGAGATTCGGCACGCCTTCTATGCTATACCGAAGATTGAAGCCCACCAGTGATCGGCGAAGGTTCTCGACCTCCTGCTCATACGGAGTTCCAACTGTGTAGAATGATATGATAAGGGGTGTCATTTTCAGTGCGTCCTCCTGCATGGGTAATTGACGGCTTCAAGAAATCGGTCTTTTGATGGTCGCACACCGAGGAACGATACGAGCTTCTTTATTGAACCGGCCGGGTCGTCGCACATTGAATCGTAGTCCGATCGATAGACCGGGGTTTCAGGACGAACATTCCGGATTATCTCTTTATAGTATTGCATTGCCAACTTGTACGAGAACCCAACACTAAATCCATTTCTGCGGAGTAGCGAGTCGGCGATTTCACTGAATTTTCTATAGCAGATGATCACCTTAATATTTGGGAGCACATCTTCATACAGGGGCAGTAGTAGCGACATTCTTGGGTCCTTGATTCCCCATATCGCTTTTTGGTATCTGGTCTTCGTAAGTTTCAACATTTCACTCGTAAAGTTGTGTTCCACTTCTGCATCAAATATCCTGTGTAGACCCGGGGGGTCCATCCAGTCACCGCCCGCAGCTTTCAGGATCCTGACGTTCAGGTGCAGGAAATCCAGGTCTTCATAGTGTGCTCCGAGGCCGACATTTCGCGGTCCGAATGAACCTTCACCCATGTCAACCCCGAGTCTATGACACACGCCCGATGTCATGGATGTCCCACTCCTATGCATGCCTAAAATCACTACGCATGTGGAATTCATACTTAGCTGCACTCCAAAATCATAATCGTACAGGAGTTGCGTTTACTCAATTTCTGGATTTCGTCACACATTGCCCGTATAAAGGAGAATTTCATGTCCGCCAGAATTTCGACAATGAGGACGTGCGTCTGATGTCCTTTTGTCACTCGATTCGCGATATACCATGTAAATTCCGGTATACGGTCATTTATGATTCCAATAACCTCGTCTCTAATTGCATATTCAATGAATATTCTATACAATTGCATTACCAATCTCCAGCGGTGTTGATCACAGGTACGTACCCATACATTCCATGACTTGAACTACCACGCTTTCTTGTTCGTTCATGGCTTTAATATCCTTACAGAATTGCTCAACGTATGTATTACCAAGTGTGCGCTGTATGTTCCTTACGGAATCCGATACCATCATGGCGTCGCTGCCGGGTTTGGCGTTGACCAGACAATCACCAATCATTATTTCGATGACCAACGTCTTCTCACATCTGCCGCGCCATACACCATCGACGGAATACAGTGTGAACGTGGAGAATAGGGCTTTCGCCATTTCAATTATGGTATCCACGTTTTTATGTTCGGTGAATATCTTATACTGCATCATGGTTTGTCCTCGGTCTGCAGACTCACCTACTTACCTACTTACCTACTTCAAATCTTCCCATTTATATACGCATTCGGCCATGGCATCTATGATACTGATCGTCAACCAGTATAGCACCACATCGTTTACACGTCTGATATGACAAATCATTATCCATGGTTGGTATCCACAACAACTTTCTGATACAACATGCATTTGCTAGCAATGTAAGCTTCCAATTCGTTCAGGACTTCAATGCTCGAATCCCGGAATCGCCCAAGTTGCCAGT
>Ga0265297_10003920_pt1 | contig 25537 bp, 22 predicted proteins | sample Munlanlwell13791_FD_192502 | JGI IMG/M metagenome (GOLD analysis project Ga0265297, IMG submission 192502) | Leachate microbial communities from a municipal landfill in Southern Ontario, Canada - Leachate well 137-91 | ecosystem: Engineered > Solid waste > Landfill > Unclassified | place... | reverse complement strand
CGGTTTCACAGGCGAGACGACGGGCAGATTGCTCTTGTTGAGATCGTCTCTGAGGAAGCGCAAGATTTTCCTTTGCTTGAAGAAGTAATAGGAAAATACTGCGAACCCGGGCAGGCGTTCACCAAGATGTATCCCGCCTTCTTGAAGGCTTTTCTTCGGGCGGTATATAGGCAAGTTGTCCAAGGCCGCTACGACGACTAGCAAGGGACTCTGAGAGTCCTGCAACCAATAGAGAGGTTATGCATTCAATTGCAACCTCTCTTTTTTATTGCATTTTTTGCTTTTTAAATTTTAAAATAGTAAAATAACATACAAATAGAAAAATGACATCAAAACTAAACAAAGAACAACAGCAGGCAATAAGCCATCAAGAAGGCCCGCTTTTAATTGTGGCGGGAGCTGGCACAGGAAAAACAACTGTTATCACCCAAAGAATTGCAAACCTGATAAAAAACAAACTGGCAGCTCCGGAAGAAATTTTGGCTGTCACATTTACTGAAAAAGCCGCTTCTGAAATGGAAGAAAGGGTGGACAGGTTATTGGATTTTGGTTATGTAGATTTGTGGATTTCAACATTTCACGCTTTTTGTGAAAAAGTTTTAAGGGATAATGCTTTAGATATTGGACTTTCCTCGGATTTTAAACTGTTAGATTCAACTTCCGGATGGGTTTTGGCGCGCCAAAATTTAGACAAGTTTAACTTTAACTATTATAAATCGCTCGGAAACCCCACAAAATTTATTCAGGCATTAATATCCCATTTTTCGCACTGCAAAGACCAGGAAATTTACCCTGAAGATTATCTGGAATACGCAGACAAATTAAAAACAAGGGATGACGCGCCAGACTCCCAAGAAACAGAAAGAATAAAAGAAGTGGCAAATGCTTATCATACATATCAGCAAATTTTACTTGAAAATAGTTGCTTAGACTTTGGAGACTTAATAAATTACTGCTTAAAAATATTTAGGCAAAGGCCTCATATTTTAAAAAAATACCAGGAAAAATTTAAATATATTTTAGTTGACGAATTTCAGGACACAAACTGGGCACAATATGAGCTGATTAAACTTTTAGCGTTGCCAAAAAACAATTTGTGCGTTTGCGCAGACGACGACCAGGCAATTTACAGATGGCGGGGAGCTTCTTTTTCAAATATTATGATGTTTAAAAAAGATTTTCCTGATGCAAAACAAGTTGCCTTAATTAAAAACTACAGGTCATGCCAAAATATTTTGGATAAATCTTATGAATTTATAAAACAAAATAATCCTGATAGGCTGGAATTTCAGGCAAAAATTGACAAAAAATTAATCGCAGAAGGCAAAAAAAAAGAAAACGGAGCAATTGAACATATATCTGCAAAAAGCATAGATTCTGAGGTCAGTGAAGTTGTAAAAAAAATTCTTGAAATTTTAAAAGCAGACAAAGAGGCAACATATAATGATTTTGCTATTTTATCAAGAGCAAACGATTCTGCAATTCCGTTTATAAAAGGGCTTGAAAGAGCGGGCATTCCTTATCAGTTTATGGCTTCTCGCGGACTTTATTCAAAACCAATAATTCTAGATATTATTTCCTATTTTAGGCTTTTAGACAATTACCACGAAGGAACAGCTGTTTACAGAATTTTAAATCTTCCTTTTTTGGAAATTCCAGAAAAAGACATTTCAACAATCGCTTTTTATAGCAGAAAAAAAACAAAATCATTATACGAATCCCTGCAAGAACTGGCGTTAATGCCTTCTGTTTCCCCAAAAACAAGGGAAAAAACAGCTTTTCTGCTGACTTTAATACAAAAGCACAGCTTAATGGCAAGGGAAAAAGGGGTTTGCGAGCTTATGGTTTTGTTTTTGGAAGATTCTGGATATTTAAAGCATCTTGTCCAAAAAAACGAGACTGAAAAAATCAACCTGTTAAATCAGTTTTATAAAAAATTAAAAACCTTTGAAGAAACAAACCTTGAACCTGTATTAAAAAATTTTATGGCGCAACTGGATATAGAGCTTGAATCTGGAGAAGAAGGAAAGCTGCAGTTTGACCCCGACCAAGGTCCTGATATGATAAAGGTTATGACAATACACGGAGCAAAAGGGCTGGAGTTTAAATATGTTTTTTTGGTGAGCATGGTTGATAAAAGATTCCCGTCAATTGAAAGAAAAGATCCTATAGAACTTCCAGAAGACTTAATAAAAGATATAAAGCCCCAGGGAGATGTTCATTTGCAGGAAGAACGCAGACTTTGCTATGTTGCAATGACCAGGGCAAAAAAGGGATTGTATTTTACTTCTGCTGAAGACTACGGAGGGCAAAGGTTTAAAAAAATATCCCGATTTTTAGTTGAAATGGGGTACAATAGCAAAGACCAAATACCAAAAACCAATGACCAAAAAGCCGAGAGCGAATTGTTGCAAGAAAAGCAAAAACCAATTGAAATGCTAAAAACAAAAACAGAACCACAATATTTGCCTCAGCATTTTTCTTATTCGCAGTTGGCGGCTTTTCAAAAATGCCCCTTGCAATACAAGTTTAATTTTATTTTAAAAATTCCAGTAAGAGGAAAGGCTGTTTTTTCTTTTGGAAAAACAATGCACAATACTTTATATGAATTTTTAAAACTGCAAAATCAAAAATCATCGGCAAATCAAGAAAGCCTATTTAACGCAAAATCCCCAAAAATAGTCAGCGGAGGTCGGACATCCGCTATGTTTAACGAGTTGGAGGAGATTTATGAAAAAAACTGGATGGACGAATGGTATGAATCAAAAAGACAAAAAGAAGAATATTATAAAAAGGGAAAAGAAATAATAAAAGATTTTTACAAGAAATTTGTTGATAATCAGCCCAATATTTTAAAAATAAACGGACAATCGGCATTGGAACTTCCATTCAACCTGAAAATCGAAGACAATACCTTGTTTGGAGTAATAGATAGAATTGATGACAATAAAGATGGAATTACTATTATAGATTATAAAACAGGGCAGTCAAAAGACAAATTAGACGCAGAAGCAAAAGAGCAGTTGCTAATTTATCAGATAGCGGCCCAGGAAGTTTTGCATTTAAGACCGCAAAAGCTTGCTTATTTTTATTTGGAAGACGGAAAGATTGCTTCTTTTCTGGGCACTGAAAAAGAAATTTCAGACCAAAAAAGAAAAATAATAGAACTTATTGAAAAAATTAAAAATTCCGAGTTTGGCCCAACTCCCGGATGGCAATGCCAGTATTGTGATTTTAAGGATATCTGCGACTGGGCTCAAAAATAACAAAAGCCATCAGTGGGGTCTCCGACACCCCACAATACTTCAATGAATATAGATAAGTTGTCGAAAATTTTAGAAGCGCTTCCAAAATACAGGACAAAACAGGCAAAGGAAGCAATTTTTAAAAACCTGATTTCTGATTGGAATAAGGCGACTTTTTTGCCTTTAAATTTGAGGCAGGAATTAAATGAAAAATGCCCTCTGGAAATAAAAGCAGAAATGCTTGTTTCAAAGAAAAAGGATTCTGTAAAAGCCAAGATAACTTTGGACGACGGACTGCTGGTTGAAACTGTTTTAATGCGCCACAAAGATGGCAGAAATACCGTCTGCGTTTCTTCGCAGGTTGGATGCCCGTTAGGTTGCTCTTTTTGCACAACAGGAAAAATGGGCTTTAAACGCAACTTGACTCCAATGGAAATTGTTGAACAGGTGATATTTTTTGCAAGATACCTTAAAAAGGGAGGCAAAAAAGTAACTAATGTGACATTTATGGGAATGGGCGAGCCATTTTTAAATTATGAAAATGTAATGCGCTCTGCAAGAATTATAAACACAAAAGAAAAACTTAATATAGGGGCAAGAAATATTTCAATTTCAACGGCCGGCATTATTGAGGGCATAGAAAAATTTGCAAAAGAGGGGACACAAATAAATCTGGCGATTTCTCTGCATGCTCCAAGCAATGAATTAAGGTCAAAATTAATGCCCATAAACAGAAAATATCATTTGGAAAGGCTTCTTGCGGCTGTTGACGCTTATATTAAAAAAACAAAAAGGCAGGTGATGTTTGAATACCTTTTAATCAAAAATGTCAATGATACAGAATCCTGTGCAAGAGAACTTGCAAGAATTATGAAAAAACCGCTTTATTACGTTAACTTAATTTTATACAATTCTACTTCCGGCAATAACTTCTCGCCCTCAAGCGCAGAAAAGGTAAAAAAATTCAAAGAAATTTTAAAAAAGAACAAGGTTGTTTTTTCTCAAAGATTCAGGTTTGGAGAAGATATTAAGGCCGCATGCGGACAATTTGCCGGTTCAAAAAATTGACATACTGCCTAAATTTTGTATATTAAAATATGTTTGTTTTACAACAAAACCGCTCTTTGAAAGGAATTTTAAGATGTACGAAAAATTTACCGATTTAGCCCGCAAAGTTCTTTCTTTTGCAAATAAAGAAGCCAATCAACGAGGATGCAGACTTATTGAAACAGAACACATTTTACTTGGATTAATAAAAATTGGCGAGGGCATTGCCTTCTGTGTCATAAAAAATATGATTGGAGACCTTTTAAAAATTGAAGAAAAAATAAATTTAATTACTAGAATTGCTCCAGATACAGAAGTAAGTGCCAGATTGCTTCAAGCCCCTAGTGCCCAAAAAGTAGTTGATTATGCAATACAAGAAGCCAGAAAACTAGGCCACAACTATATTGGCACAGAACATATACTCTTAGGCTTACTTTGTGAAGAAAAAGGAGTTGCGGCCTGCGTTTTAAAAGATTTTGGATTATCGGTGGAAACGGTTCGAAAAGAGATAATAAATTTTCTTGAAAAAACAGAACCAGAAGTAAAATCAAGAGTAAAAGAAAAAAACTCCCAACCAACTGTAAAAGCTAAATACAAAGGCATTGAGGTCAAAAAAGAAAACGGCACAAGTTTTGGCCAATTTATTGATTCTCTCAACAAGGCTGATGCAAACGGCTGGCAAGAAATAGTAATGGTTACCACCAACAGAACGTCGTTCTTTGCCGTCCTAAGGCGTCCGGATTGATCGTACATCTAAACATCAAAACATAATCCCCGAAAAACCTTTGGGGATTTTTTTACTTTACTTTTTATTCTTTCTTGCGATTTTTTGCAATAAGCTTTAAAATTAAAAATAACTATTGTGGGGTCTCCGACACCCCACAATAAAGATAATTTAAATCATAGTTATGGAAGTAATAAGTTTTGAGGATTTCAAAAAGGTTGAAATAAGAATAGGAAAAATTTTGTCAGCAGAAAAAGTTGAAAGCTCAGATAAGCTTTTAAAATTGGAGGTTGATTTTGGCTTTCAAGAAACAGAAATTAAAACAATGCAAATGGCAGAAGAAAAGGGGACTGAGTCCACAAAAAAAGAGATTATTCCCATAAAACGCCAAATCATTGCCGGAATAGCCCAGTTTTACGCGCCAGAAGATTTAATTGGCAAAGAATGCCCTTTTGCGTACAACTTAGCTCCGCGAATGCTAAAAGGTCTGGAATCCCAGGGAATGATTTTATGTCCAAGCGATAATAATGGCCCGGTTTTACTGCATCCAGACAAAGAAATTGACCCTGGCAGTGAAATAAAATAAATATTAAAAGAAACAAAAATATGAATCCCGTTTTATTTGTGCACGGAATCTGGGGAAGCGAAAGGCAATATCAACCTATTATAAAATTTTTAAAAAGCAAAGGACTTTCAAAATTCTACGAGTTTAAATATGAAAGCAGGATTGGAATCCATCCAATTAAAGTAATTGCCAGAGAATTGGCAGAATATATTGAGAAAAATGTAAAAGAAGAGAATATAAATATTGTAGCAATGAGCCAAGGCGGAATTATTGCATTGGCTTATTTAAAATATTTTTTGCCTATTCCAAACGGAAAAAATATTCATATAAATAAATTATTTACTTTATGCAGTCCGCATAAGGGGAGCCTGGTAGCTATGATATTAAATTGGGCGGGAATAAAAGATTTAAGACCCGACAGTGAGTTATTAAAAGATTTGGAAAATTTTATAAAAGAAGGCAGGGTAAATATATATTCAGTTTACACGCCGTTTGATTTGATGGTTTTCCCGGGAATTAGAGCCAAACCTATATTTGGCAAAACAAAAATGGTTTTAGCTCCAACTCATATGCTTGCTTTTTACTGGCCATCTACAAAAAAATTTATATATAAAAATATATTGTAAAAATTCTTTAAATGTTATCTCAAGAAACAAACAAAATATATAGCATTTCAGAATTTGTCTCCTTTTTAAATATTGGGTTAAAATCTTCAAAAGCCAAAATTGTAGGAGAGGTAGGGGAAGCAAAATCAGGACCAACAGGACACATTTATTTTACCTTAAAAGATGAAAAAGACGGATCAATGTTAAATTGCATTATCTGGTCTTCAAAATACAGGCTTTACGGCATAACCCTTGAGCCTGGAAAAAAAATCATGGCTTTTGGAAACCCGGAGATTTATGCTCCTTCGGGTAGGCTTTCTTTTATTGCAGACAGCATTGAACTTGCAGGGGAAGGGGATTTAAAAAAGCAGTACGACGAGTTAAAATCCAAACTGGAAAAAGAAGGGATTTTTTCTTCTGAAAACAAAAGGCCATTGCCAAAGTATCCGCATAAAATTGGGGTTATTACTTCAAAGCAAGGCGCTGTTATACATGACTTTTTAAATAATATAGGCAAATTTGGGTTTGATATAAAAATGATAGACTCAAGGGTTGAAGGCCAGGAAGCTGTGGCAGATTTGCTTTCTGCAATAAAAACTTTCAGAAAAAAAGATATTGATGTTTTGGTTATTATAAGGGGCGGGGGATCAATGGAATCATTGATGTGTTTTAACAACGAATTGCTTGTGAGGGAAATTGCAGGATTTCCATGCCCTGTTATCGCTGGAATAGGCCATGATAAAGATGTTCCGCTGTCTGCAATGGCAGCCGATATAATGGTTTCAACGCCAACAGCAGCTGCAAATTTAATTAACGAATCATGGAACCAGGCTTTGTTGCTTTTGGAAAGAGTTGAAAGGAAAATTTTGGCAAGCTATGGAATAATTTTTGAAAAATTTAACTTTATTGAAAATAAATTTAAAATTTCTTTGCAAAATTTTAAGAATAATATTGTTAACTTGAAAATCGGGCTAAATAAGCAACCCGAATCTTTTTTTATTAGGTTTTCTTTATTGTGCGACAAATTTAAAACCTTTTTAGTAAATTCAGAGAAAATAATAGAACTAAACAGTCCGGAAAGAAATTTAAAGCTTGGCTACATAATCGCCGACATCAATGGCAGAATATTAAAAAGCGTAAAAAATATAAAAATCGGCGACATTGTAAATTTAAAACTGACTGACGGCCAGATAAAATCTGAAATAAAATCAATAAACGAAAATAATTAAAAAAAACCAAAACCCTAAAATCCAATGTCCAACTAAATTTTAAATCCCAATAATTAAAAACGATTTGGGATTTGGACTTTGAGCTTTGGGATTTCAACAATTTATGGCAAAAAATAATTTAAACGAAAATTTAAAAAAACTGGAAGAAATTTCACAGTGGTTTGATAATAGCAAAGAAGTTGACGTGGAGCAGGGGCTGGAGAAGGTAAAAGAGGCTGTTGTTTTAATTAAGGAAAGCAAAGAAAGGCTGCAAAAAATTGAAAATGAATTTGAGGAAATCAAAAAAGAAATAGACGCAGAATAATGTAATAAAATAAAGTCTCAGATTGTAATAATATTATGGATAATTCCTTAAAAACAGACGAGCAGCTTGTTTCTTTGGTAAAGGATGGCAATATCCATGTTTTTGGGGACCTTGTGGGGCGGTATGAAAAAAAATTTGAGAGATATGCCAGAAAATTTCTTTCCGACCAAGAAGATATAAAAGATGTCATACAGGGTATTTTTATAAAAATATATGTCAACATAAACAACTTTGATACAGAAAAAAAATTTTCCTCATGGGCATACAGCATAGCCCATAACGAATTAGTAAACGCGCTAAAAAAATCTAAAAAGAAATTTCTTCCCCTGCTAGATTTTGATATTATCTTTCCCTATAACCCTCAAAAGAAAAATAATAACATAAACATTGAGGAACTGGATGCAAAAATGCTGGCAGACGAAAGCTTAAAAAAATTGGATCCAAAATATAGAGAGACAATAGTTCTTTTTTATATTGAAGGGTTGAGTTATAAAGAAATATCCGACGTAATGCAAATACCTGTTTCAACGGTTGGGATAAGAATAAAAAGAGCAAAAGAAATCATAAAAACAATACTAAAAAAAGAGAAGAAATGAATGGCGAAAATAAAAACAATTTAAGCGATATTTTACTGGATAAAATCAAAAAGGGAGAAATAAAAATGCGGCCAAAAATATATTTTGTAGCCAAACTTATTTTGCTTGCTTTAGCAACGGCTATTATAACCTTTTTTGCAATTTTTGTTGCCAGCTTTATCTTTTTTATAATAAGAGCAAGCGGACTGATGTTTCTGCCGTCTTTTGGATTTCTGGGGATTAAACTGCTCCTTTTATCTCTTCCGTGGGTTTTAATACTGGGACTTTTAGTTTTAGTTGCAACTTCTGAAATTTTTATAAAACATTTTCCGTTTGTTTACAAAAATCCAATTTTATATTCTTTATTGGCAATAGTTATTGTTATTTTAATCGGCGGACTTTTAATAGATAATTCGGGATTTCACACAAATATGTTATTGAAGGCAAGGGACGGAAAACTGCCTGTCGCAGGTCCTCTTTACCAAAAATATGGAATCCCTGAATCAAAACAAATCCATTACGGAATTGTCAGCGAATTGTCAGATTCCGGATTTAAAATAGAAACCCCAAGAAAAGAAGAAGTTTTTATACACTTTTCGGAAAAAACAAGAATTCCCAAAGAAGGCATAAAAGAAAACGACGCCGTGATAATCCTGGGCGAAAAGACAAACGGAGAAATTAAAGCCTACGAAATCAAAAAAGTAAACAGGGATTTCAATATTTTTCCGGGCAAACCGCCGGCAATGAAGTATAAAAATCTGCCAAGCGCGTAAAGTGACGGAATACTCAGCAACATAAAAACATCCCCGCCTTGGCGGGGTTTTGTTTTAAGATGAAATAAATTGAATATTATCTTTGTAGTAATATCATAATAATCAAATTTTTTAAATAAATATTCATGATTAATATCAAAAAAATTTTTATATCCGCCAAAAATTTTATTCTTAAGCATAAAATAATTTCTGCTATTGCAATAATAATTTTAGCAACAGCCGGCTTTTTTTGGTATAAGAATTCAGGTTCAGAAGATGGAGAAACTCGTTATATTTTGTCGGCGGTTAGCAAAGAGACAATAATTACTTCTGTATCAGGCACAGGGCAAGTTTCTTCATCTGACCAAAAGGATATAAAACCAAAAGCGTCCGGAGAAATTATTTATCTTAATGTAAAAACAGGACAAAGCGTTACAAAAGGCGCGCTGTTGGCTAAGATAGATACAACAACGGCAGAAAAGGCCATACAAACAGCAGAAGAAAATTTAGAAACTGCGCAAATAAATTTGGAAAAATTAAAGGGCCCAGAGGGAACAGAAGTTCCAAGAAATAAGCAAGAAGCAATTGATGACTTAGAAAAATCTTATGAAGACGGATACAATTCTGTGTCTACGGTTTTTCTTGATTTACCCAATATCATAGTAGGTTTAAATGATATTTTATACGGATATACATTTAACAACTACCAACAAAATATTGAATATTATACATACAGTGTTTACGGATATGATGAAAAAATTATAATCTATAAAGAAAGCGCAAAAAATTCTTATCAAATAGCAAAAGATGCCTATAACGCCTGTTTTGAAAATTATAAATTAACAAACAGGTATTCTGACGACCAGACAATAGATTCTATTATAAATGAAACTTATCAAGCAACAAAAAATATAGCTCAAGCAGTCAAAGATGTTAATAATTTAATTCAGGTTTACAAAGACATATTAACAGATAAAAACATTCCCACAAGCTCAACAGCAGACACCCATTTATCCAATTTGAATTCTTATTTAAGCAAAACCAACAGTGCCCTTTCCACGCTTTTTTCAGCAATAAATACAATAAAAAATAATATAGAAACAGTTTCTGACGCTGATTTAGACTTGAGGTCTCAAGAACTTTTAGTTGAACAAAAAGAAAGAGCATTGCAAGAGGCAAAGGATGCGCTAAACGATTATTATATTTATGCTCCGTTATCAGGAATTATTTCAGAGCTTAATATTTCTACAGGAGAAGATGTCTCTTCGGGAACTTCTTTAGCAACAATTATTACCGATTCAAAAATTGCCCAAATAACACTCAGCGAAGTGGATGTAGCAAAAGTTAAAATTGGAAATCGGGCAACTCTTACCTTTGATGCAATAGAAGATTTAACATTAACAGGGGAAGTTACAGAAGTTGATTCTGTTGGATCTGCAAATTCTGGGGTTGTAAGCTATGGGCTGGAAATCACTTTTGATACAAACGAAGAAAATATAAAATCGGGAATGTCGGCAAGCGCGACAATTATAACCAATTCAAAAGGTGATGTTTTAACTATCCCAACAGCCGCACTAAAAACCCAATCTGACGGGACCTATTATGTGCAGATTTTAAGCAAAGAATACGACCTAAGTGATAAAACAAATATGATAAAAGGGGTTATTTCAGATACAGAACCTCAAATAAAAATAGTTGAAATAGGATTAAGCGATGACACAAACACCGAAATAACAAGCGGGCTTTCAGAAGGCGACCAAGTTGTTGTCAGAGTAAGTTCTGGAACAATCTCTGCAACTTCAAACTCCAGCTCTTCTACCAAGTCATCTGGAAGCTCAATACTCAACACAGGTAGCTCAATAAGAATTCAAGGAGGAGGTCCTCCGGGCATGTAAAATAAAAAGGGGCTATTTTTTATGATTGAAATAAGCAATATTACAAAAGTATATACTTCAGGAAATGTCGGTTTTCAAGCTCTATCTGGAGTCAGTTTTAAAATAAAAGATGGAGAATTCGTCGCAATTATGGGACCCTCTGGCTCTGGAAAATCGACTTTAATGCATATTTTAGGGGCGCTGGATACTCCAACTGGAGGAAATTATATTTTGGACGGAAAAGATGTCTCAACTTTAACTGAAGCAGAGCTGGCTGAAACAAGGAAAAATAAAATAGGATTTGTTTTTCAGGCCTTTAATCTTCTTCCCAGAACAACTGTTTTAAGAAATGTTTCTCTGCCACTAATTTACACTGGCACAGACAAAGAAGAAAGAGAAAAAAGAGCAAAGCAAGCTCTTCTTTCAGTAGGTCTTCAGGAAGAATATTTTGACCATCTTTCAAACCAGCTTTCAGGAGGGCAAATACAGAGAGTTGCAATAGCCAGGGCTTTAGTCAACAACCCTTCGCTTATTTTAGCCGACGAGCCAACCGGAAATCTTGACTCAAAAACAGGAGAAATAGTTTTGGGAACATTTGAAAAGCTAAATAAGGAAAAAGGCAGAACAATCATACTGATAACGCATGAGCAAGAGGTGGCCGAACATGCAGACCGTATAATTTTTATAAAAGACGGTTTAATTAAAAGCGATACAAAAGACCATAAAAAACGTAATCATCGTGGATAAAAAACAATGAAAATAACAGATACATTAGAAGAAACATTTTTAGCATTGCTTTCAAACAAGGCAAGGACAAGCCTTACAATGCTTGGAATTATTATTGGCATAAGCTCTGTTATTGTAATGGTTTCTGTTGGGCAAGGAGCATCCAGTTCAATTACTTCAAGAATTGAGTCAACTGGGTCAAACCTTTTGATGATAACTCCGGGTGCGACAAAAACTATCGGCTACGGAGCAATGTCTGCGAAAGGAACGGCAAAAACTTTAACAATTGAAGATTCAGAATCTATTTTATCAGAAATATCTTCTGTAAAGGCTTTGACAAACGAGGTATCAGGAAGGTATCAAGTTATTTACAAGGGAAACAATACAAACACAACAATAATGGGAACTGACGCTGACTACGCCAATGTCAGAAATGTTGGCGTTCTTCAAGGTCTTTTTATTGACAACCAGTATGTTAGCAATTCTTCAAAGGTTGCTGTTTTAGGTCCCTCTGTTGTTGAAAATTTATTTGCCGAGGACGGGCAGACAATTGATGACATTGACTTATCTTCTGTAATAGGGAAAACCATAAAAATCAATAAAATAGAATTTAAAATAATAGGCGTAACCCAATCAAAAGGAAGTAGCGGATTTTCCAATCAAGATGATATAATTTATGTCCCATATACTGCCGCGCAAAAATATTTGTCTGGAGACAAATATTTAACAGAAATTGATATTCAGGTTTCTGACGCTGATTTAATGGAAGAAGCCCAAACCGAAATCACAAATCTGCTCTTAAGTCTTCACAATATCTCTGACATTTCTTCAGCTGACTTTAGCATAAACAACCAATCTGATTTATTGGAAACAATAACCAGTACAACACAAACCATTACAATATTGCTTGGTGCAATTGCAGGAATTTCTTTACTGGTTGGAGGAATTGGAATTATGAATATGATGCTGACAACCGTTACTGAAAGAACAAAAGAAATAGGCTTAAGAAAAGCAATCGGAGCAAAAAACGAGGACATAAGCTTTCAATTTTTAGTTGAGGCCGTTGTACTTACATTTAGTGGAGGAATTATCGGCGTTATGCTTGGCTGGATAATATCTTTTGCAATAAACTATTTTGGGGTTGCTTCAACAACAGTTTCTGTCGGCTCTATAATCTTGGCAGTTTCTGTATCAGCTGGCATTGGAATAATTTTTGGATATTATCCCGCAAAAAGAGCCTCAAAATTAAACCCGATAGAAGCCTTAAGATATGAATAAAATTAATTTTTAATTTCTGTTTTCCGTATTTTTAAAATTATTTTGCAAAATAATTTTAATCCCGGTAAAATCGAGATTAAACAAAAATAAGTGGACAAAAAAATAAAACATATAATTATATGCGCAATAGTTTTAATGGCAACTGCAGGGATCGCATTTTACGCAGGAATTTTATATTCTAAAAACAGCAAAATATCCGATTTTAATGACCAAAGATTCGGTAGCGGCAATATTCCCGAAAATACGTCTTTTAACAGACAAGCGAACCCAAACTCAAATTTGGGCGAGATTATTGCAAAAGATGAAAAAACTATTACAATAAAATTATCTTCCGGAGGTTCAAAAATTATTCTGCTTTCAGAATCAACTCAAATAAACAAAATTTCCCAAGGTTATGCAGAAGACCTAAAAATTGGCGAGAACGTAATGGTGCAGGGGACAACAAATTCCGACGGATCTGTCACTGCTAAAACAATTCAAATAACTCCCGATGCGGAAGATATGAATATGCAAAAAACCGGACAATAATTTAAAATTTATAAAAATGAAGAAAACAGCATTAATAATAATTATAATAATATTAATTTTAACAGCTTTTGGAGTTTATGTCTGGTTAAAGCCTGCGCCAATTAAAGAAGAAACGCAAAGTCAAAACCAGGAAATGCCCCAAAGCCAGAATATACAAGGAATGAAAATTGAAACTTTACAAGAGGGATCCGGAGAAGAATGCAAAACAGGGGATGCTGTTGTTGTAAATTATGTTGGCACCCTTGAGGATGGAACAAAATTTGACTCATCAATTGACAGGGGAGAAACATTTTCTTTTACATTAGGAGAAAACAAAGTTATTCAGGGATGGGAACTTGGAGTATTAGGAATGAAAACGGGGGAGAAAAGAAAACTTACAATTCCGCCTGAATTGGGATATGGAAACCAGGCTATTGGAAATATCATACCTGCAAACTCAACGTTGATATTTGAAGTTGACTTGGTTGAAATAAAAAATTAAGATATAGATTGCAAAACACATAAAAACAAACACTTTTAAAAGTGTTTGTTTTTGCTTGCTTTTTTTTACTATATGTGATAATATATAAATAATCATTGTTCATTAAATCTTTCTTTTCAGAGAGGAACAAAATATGAGTTCTATGCAGTCTATTTCACCTGAAGACCTGCTGAATCGGGCGTTTTCACAATTTGAGCTTGAAAGAAGGGCATTTCTTTTCTTTCAAGAAATCAGCCGAAGAATCAAAAAAAAACGGAATGCAATAGCAGCTCAAAGGATAGTGAGGAACCTCAAAATCCTCATAGCAGAGGTAAAAAGAACGGACTCTGACCTCATTGAGGAAAGCAGAACCTTCCAGATTGCCGCCAAAAAATATGAGGCGGCCAAAAGAAAAACATTGAAGATCTTATCAAATAACTGAAATCTTCAACATAGACCCAACCCTGGGTCTTTTCTTTTTTTGAAAAAGTTATTCACAATTGAATATTTTTTTATTTTTGATAATATAATAAATAATCAGCATATTGTTGTGCTGATAGAGTTGCTGCTAGAAGCAGTTGTTGGTATCCCGCAACGGTCCAAGGAGACCCTAATTATGAATGTGCTCTGTCTGATGAACGTCGCCGAGGTCACGAAGAAGAACTGAAGCCGCACAGACGCCAACAGGGGGATTGAATCTCCCTGTTGGCGAGAATTTCTGGGGTTGTAGCTCACACAGGGAGAGCGTCCGCCTTTTTTGGCGGAAGGCTGCGGGTTCAAATCCTGCCAACTCCATTTTGCACATTATCAACTTAATATATCTAAAACCAACTTCTTTTCTGAAACTCCAAAAACCCAATAATAAATTAGGCTTAGGCAACCACCCAAGTCTTTTTTATTATGTTCTTTAGTATTTTTTTGTCGAAAAATAATTAGCACTCTTGACAAGGGAGTGATAATTTAATAAGATGACTTATCAGTTAATTATTTAGAGTGATAATGCTAACATTGCGTCAAGAAAAAATTTTAAATTTTCTGGTAAAGGAATACATCGCCACATCAGAACCTGTTGGCTCTTTGGCGTTAAAAAAAGTATGCGACCTTGATGTTTCTGGAGCAACAATAAGAAATGATTTGCAGGAACTTGCAAAGCAAGGGTACATAGAACAGCCCCATACTTCAGCAGGCAGAATTCCAACAAAAAAAGCATACAAACATTTTGCAGACTGCATAAGAAGGCAGAGCGAAATGGAATTTGAAATGTTTATTGTGCGACAGATAAAATCCGCGCACGAACAAATGGAACAGGAAATGAGAATGATGGAAAGGCTTATGGATACTCTTGAAAACGACAATATTTTTGAAATATTAACAATTTTAGAATCATGGCACAAAAAAACAATGAATTAGAAACAAAAATAAAAGAGCTTGAAGAAAAGTCAGGGGAATATCTTTTGGGATGGAAAAGGGAACGAGCTGACTTTACAAATTACAAAAAAGACGAGGCAGAAAGGATTTCAGGCATTATAAAATACGGAAATGAAGACCTTGTTTTAAAACTTTTGCCAATTTTGGATAATTTGCTTTTAGCGCAATCCCATATAAACGACACAGGCCTTTTACAAGTAATTAAACAATTTGAAGATTTTCTAAAGCAAGAGGGGATTGAAGCAATAAAAACCATTGGAGAAAAATTTGACCCCAATTTAATGGAAGCCGTAGGTGCTGAGCAAAGCCGAAGCACAGTAGAAGGGGCCGAAGCGGACAACAATAAAGAAAATAGCCAAACAGTATCAGAAGAATTATCCCGCGGATACATAATGCATGGCAAGCTAATCCGGCCGGCAAAAGTAAAAATTACAAAGTAGCCAAAATAAAAAATTTAGCTTTGTGGGGTGTCCGACACCCCACATGCTACTGAATTTGCTACTGAGCAAATTCAGTAATTCAATTAAACAATAAAATAATATGGAAAAAGAACAAAAACAAATTCAAATAAATTTAGACCCCAATGTTTATATGATAACAATGATGAGCATGGCTTTTAACGAAGAAAACTTTAATTTTCTTATAACATCAGGGAACCAGGGCAGGCAGTTTACTGCAACCCCAAAACACGCAAAAAGGATTTATATGCTTTTAAAACAGCAGATTGAAGCATACGAAAAACAATTTGGAGAAATAAAAACCGAACTGCCCCAAAGGCCGCAAACAACTCAAGAAGAATCCAAAATCGGATTTTAAAATATTATGAAAATAAAACCATATCTACCAATAATTATTTTTCTTATTGTATTCGGGATATTTTCTTACTTTTTCTTGTATTTTTTTACAGATATAAATTTTAATTTTTATCTCTCTATAACTACGGTTTTAGTTGGACTATTCGCAATATATCTGTATATACAACAGAAAGAAGATACAAAAAAAGATGCGGCAAATATAATTTTAGTAGAAATACAAAATGCAGAAAGGGTTTTAACGCAAATAGCACCCAGCATTAAGTCTAATCCAATAGTTTTACCAAGTGATAAGTTTCTTTTACCAAATAATAGTTGGAACCAATATAAATATCTTTTTGTAAAAGATTTAGATAGAGATGAATGGGATACAATAACGCAATTTTATAATAACTGTAAACTCTATGACGAAGCTGTTTTATATAATAATTCTTTATTCCAAAAAAATGAAGAACAAATTAGAATTAATATGTTAAGGGCGTCTGCTGATTATTTAAAAGAATACATTAGAGATAACACTAAAAATAACGAAGACGAAAAAGAAAAATTTGAAAAAGAGACCCTTAAAAAAGCTAAAGACTTTCATAATAAATATCTAAATATGCCAGAATCACTATCATATTACAGTCCTCAAAAGCCACTTAATGATGGGAAAAATGCGTTTGAAAGCATCAAAAACAATATATCACAAACATCTGTAGGGGTAAAATTAAAAAAATTATCTGGTTTAAAAATATAGATTACGAAAATAATTAAATACTAACTTTAAAATTAATAAATTAAAAATTATGTCAAAGATATTAGGTATAGATTTAGGTACAACCAACTCCGCAATGGCAATTGTGGAAGGAGGTGAAGCAAAAATTATTGAGAACAAAGAAGGGGCAAGAACCACGCCTTCTATTGTGGCAACTTCAAAATCCGGAGAACGGGTGGTTGGCGTGCTTGCAAAAAGACAAGCTGTCACAAATCCAACAAACACAATCTTTTCAGTTAAAAGGCTTATTGGAAGAAAATTTTCTGACCCGGAAGTTCAAAGAGACAAAAAATTATTGCCTTACGAAATAAAAGAATCCAGCGACGGCGGAGTGGATGTAAAAATGGGCGACAAATGGTTAAACCCAGCTGAAATTTCTGCAATGATTTTGCAAAAATTAAAAGCAGACGCAGAGTCAAAAATTGGAGAAACAATCACAGAGGCAATTATTACAGTGCCCGCTTATTTTGACGACGCGCAGAGAAAAGCCACAAAAATTGCAGGAGAGATTGCGGGGTTTAAGGTAGACAGAGTTATAAACGAACCGACTGCTGCAGCTTTGGCTTACGGACTCACAAAAAAGAAAGATCAACAAATTTGCGTATACGACTTTGGCGGAGGAACTTTTGATATCTCTATTTTGGATGTTGGGGCAGACACCGTGGAAGTAAAGGCAACAGGCGGGGATACGCATCTTGGCGGAGATGATTTTGACCAAAAAATAATGGACTGGGTGGTTGGAGAGTTTAAAAAAGAAAACGGCGTTGATTTGTCAAAAGACCAATTAGCTTTGCAAAGAATTAAAGAAACGGCGGAAAAAGCAAAAATAGAATTATCATCTGCAATGGAGACAGAAATAAATCTGCCGTTTATAACTTCCGACGCAAATGGCCCAAAACATTTGTTGATAAAACTTACTAGGGCGCAATTTGAAAATATGGTTGCTGATGACATCAACAAATCAATAGAACTTGTGAAAAAAACTTTAAAAGAAGCCGGGCTTGAACCAAAAGACATTGAAGAAATTGTTTTAGTTGGTGGACAAACAAGAATGCCAAAAATGCAAGAAGAGGTTAAAAAATTCTTTGGCAAAGAACCAAACAAAGAAGTAAACCCAGACGAAGTTGTTGCAATAGGAGCCGCTGTCCAAGGAGGAATTATGCAGGGAGATGTTAGGGACGTTTTACTTTTGGATGTGACTCCGCTTTCCCTTGGAATTGAAACGTTTGGCGGCGTAAATACTGTTTTAATTAGCAAAAACACAACCGTTCCAACGGCAAAAAACCAGATTTTTTCAACTGCAGCTGACAGCCAGACATCCGTTGAAATCCATGTTTTACAGGGAGAAAGGCCAATGGCGCAGGACAATAAAACTTTAGGCAAGTTTATTTTGGACGGCATTCCTCCTGCCCCCCGCGGAGTTCCGCAGGTTGAGGTTTCTTTTGATATTGATGCTAACGGAATATTAAATGTTTCTGCAAAAGACAAGGCAACCGGAAAGTCCCAGTCAATAAGGATTGAGGGGTCTTCTGGAATATCAAAAGAAGAGATTGAAAGAATGAAAAAAGACGCAGAAGTCCACGCAAAAGAAGACAAAGAGAAGCAATCGGCAATTGAAACAAAAAATATTGCCGACGCCTTGATATATACATCGGAGAAAACGCTAAAAGACAACGCTGACAAAATAAAACCTGAAGATAAAAAGTTAGCCGAAGAAAAAATAAACGCCTTGAAAGAAGAGCAAAAAAATGATAATATGGAAAATATAAAGTCAAAAACACAGGAATTATCGGAATTAATGCAAAAAATAGGCGCAGAGCTTTACAAACAGGAACCGCAAAAACAACCGGAACAAAAGAAAGATGAAGGCGATAAAAACACTGAAGAAGGGAAGTATACGGAAAAAAATTAATTTCCAATGACCAAACCCCAATGCCCAATAAAATCATAAATCTCAATTGTTAAAAATGTTTTGGGATTTGGTTCGCCAATCGGCGAATTGGTCATTGGGATTTCAATAAATGAATTATTATGAAGTTCTTGGAGTTGCAAAAACAGCTTCCCAAGAAGAGATTAAAAAAGCGTTCCACAAACTGGCTCATAAATATCATCCTGACAAAGGCGGAGATGAAAAGAAATTTAAGGAAATAAACGAAGCATACCAGATTCTTTCAGACAAGACAAAAAGAGCGCAATATGATCAGTTTGGCAGGGTTTTTGACGGGTCAGGACCGCAGGCAGGACAAGATGGTTTTGGATTTAACTGGGCTTGGGGCAACAAAAGCCAACAAGATGTTGAGTTTGATTTGAATGATTTAGGAGATGTTTTTGAAGAATTTTTTGGATTTGGCGGGGCTAGAAAAACATCAAAAAAAGATGCAAGAAGAGGAAAAGATATTGAGGTGCAGATAGAAATTCCGCTTGAGAAAACTTTGAATGATTTTACAGAAAAAATCAGCCTGCAAAAATATATTGTCTGCAACAGATGTAAGGGGGCAGGAGCAGAACCAGGCACAAAAATAAAAGAATGTTTTTCGTGCAGAGGAACAGGTCATGTTCAACAAGTTAAAAAAACTTTTTTAGGGTCTTATACAACAATAACAACTTGCCCCGAATGCAAAGGAGAAGGAAATATTCCTGAAAAACCATGCAATGTCTGCAAAGGAGAAGGCAGAGTAAAGGCAACCGAAACAATAGAAGTAAAAATTCCAGCAGGGGTTGATTCAAACCAGTTAATAAAAATTGAAGGAAAAGGAGAAGCTGGAAAAAAGGGAGCTAAAGCCGGAAATCTTTATGTGAGAATATATGTAAAACAGCACCCTGTATTTGAAAGAAAAGAAGATGACCTTTTCACATTGTTGCAAATTAGCTTGTCACAAGCCGTTTTAGGTGATAAAGTTGAATTAAAAATAATTGACGAAACAAATATATTGCTTGAAATTCCCGCAGGAACAGAATCGGGAAAAATTTTAAGGATAACAGGAAAAGGAATCCCTCATTTTGGAGGATATGGCAGGGGAAATCTGTATGTTGAATTAAAAATTGACACGCCCAAAAAACTGACAAAAAAACAAAAAGAATTATTTGAACAAATCAGAAAAGAAGGATTATAATTTAAAACCCCAAAGCCCAATCCCCAAAAACATTTTGGAATTTAGAGTTTGGAGTTTGGGATTTCCGCTGAAAAGCGGACTATGCCCTTGTAGCTCAATGGTAGAGCAGTAGCCTTTTAAGCTATTGGTTCCGCGTTCGAGTCGCGGCAGGGGCACAAAATATTGACAGAGATAATAAAAGATTTAAAATAAAATAACAATTTAATAATTTACCTAAACTAGCAATTGCTGGCATGGTACATAGGTCCGACTAAGATAAAAACCCCATCATAGGGTGTCTTAGTCGGCCACATAGGGAAACTTATGTGAGAGGTTTAAACCTCTACCTGTGGTGGGCTTTTTGTTATTTTTAAAAATTGACTTTTAATTATAATGGAGGCATAATTAGATAATTTTTAAAACCTATAAAAAATATGAAAACAAAATTTAAATTTATATTGTTAATATCATTATTAATAATTCTAATATTTGAAGTTCAGTTTACCAATGCAAACGAAATTAATTATCAAACAATTACTCTTCAAATGGGGTGGAATATAATTTCTACTCCAAAAGTTTTGGCAAGCCACCAATTTTCTGCAGATGAAATTTCTGATAATTTTGATATTTATTTGTTAGACCCAACCTCTCCTTCAGGGTGGCAAACAATGCAGGGCGCTGGGCAGTCTGAATTTCAACCTTTATTTGCATACTTTATAAATAATAAAACCGGACAGTCTCAAAATTTAACTTTAACTTATAATTTTGATTTAACTCCTGCACAAAGATTATTTCAAAGAACCCTACAGCCCGGATGGAATGCAATAGGAATAGCTTCTCCTAGTTATGCTGTACTGCAAGGTTCAACTATCGCAGATATTAATAATCCAAGCAATATTTTGAGCTCAATAAATGGCTCTTTAGGTCAAGTTGTTGATTTTACAAACGGCAATGTAAATTTAGATTCGCCAGCAATTAGTGGAACATGGCTTTCAAAAACCATATCTAGTGCGAATTCTTTAAACGACTTCAGAGAGCTAAAAGGATATGGAGTTTTTATAACAAACTTAACAGATGATTATATTGGTTCGCAAAATCTTTCTCTATCTACGCAATATACGTTAAATTATACAGCCGGAGTTAACGGCTCAATCACCGGAACTGCTTCCCAAATAGTGGTTGAAGGAGAAGATGGAACGGCCGTTACGGCAGTTGCTAATGCAGGATATCACTTTGTAGATTGGAGCGATAGATCAACAGACAATCCAAGGACGGACACAAATGTTTTAACTAATATCAATGTAACAGCTAATTTTGAAGCCACACCTGTTGGTACTTTGGTTTTGTCAAAATACACAGCTTACACAGACCAAAACATAGTTGCTCCTCAAACAGCTTACAAGTTGGCTCACTTTACATTGACAGCCGGCACAACCGAAGCAGTCAACGTAAACACAATAACCTTAACATTGGATGATGTCTCTGGTTTTTCAAACAATTTGTATGTCAAGTTTGGAAACAACGAAACTTCTACAAAATCAACAACAGCAGCAACAAATTCATGGTCAGTTAACTACTCAGTTGCAGCAGGAACAACTGTTGACATAATGGTTTATGCCAACATTACATCATCTGCAATTGGAGATGCAGTTGCCAGCTTGTATATAAACGGTACAACCGCCAGCTCTGCAACCGCAATTTGCGCTGACGGAAATGCTAGCTGTACAGTTGGTTCAGAATCAGCTTTAGCTGGTCAAACAATCAACTTTAAGTCTGGTTCAATGACATTGGCAGTTGACGGATCAACTCCTTTGGATCAAGCAATTGCAGGAGGTCAGCCCGTTGTTGCCGCTAAATTCAAATTTACAGCAGCCAACGACAACTACACCATCAAAGAGCTTAAGTTCCAAATCGCTGGAACAGACGCCACATCAGCTGTTGTAAGCAGCTTGACTGTAAAAGATGGCAGCTCAACAATTGCCACAGTTCCTTATGATGGAGTTAATGACTACTACAACATCACAGGATTAACAATTCCTGTAACAGCCAACTCTACAAAAGTGTTGACAGTTGAATTGAACTTGGCTACTCCATACACTAACGGATCTGGTTCTACAGCTCCTACATTGGTTACAACTGGTAAAAATGCAAAGATTACTTTGTACTATGCCAAAGTTTCCAACAGCCAAGGAACAGAATCAGAACCTACAGCCAGCAAAGTTGCAAACTACACCTATGTCTACAAATCAATTCCTACATTAACAACAGGAACAGTCAGTGGACAGGGAACCTTGCTTGTATCCGGCTCTACAGTAGAATTGTATAAATTCACTGTCGCAGCTGATGCAAAAGGAGAAGTTGCATTGAAACAGATTAAGTTTGCTGTTGATATAACAGACGGTGGAACAGACAGCTCACCTACACTGGATACATTCAAATTCTTCAGAGGGTCAACAGACCTTTCAAATTCTGTTCATATCTTGGAAGGAAGCGCAACAACATTGGAAGATACAACTTCTAATCTTGATGAAAACGACGCAACCACAGTTTATGTAGTATTTGATACTGAAGAAACTATTCCAGCAGGAACAACCTATACATATACCTTGAAGGCAAGAGCACAAGGATTTATGGGTACATCCACAGACGCTGACTCAGTTTCTACAACCATCTCATCAGATACCACTCCAGCAGGAGTAGCAGCAGGAGCTAATGCAACACATTACTTCTTGGATGCAGATTCAACAACAGACATTCAGGCATTGTACAGCTCAGCAGCAGGAGACGATTATGCAGCAACATCAGGTGTGATACCTAACATAATCTGGTCTGATAAGTCTGCTCAGTTGCACGATTACACCTACAGCGCATCTTCATCAGATTGGTTTAATGGTTATCTCATAGAGAACTTGCCATTGAATTCAATTGGTATCAACTACAACAACTAGCAAATAGCTCTCACCTTGCTTGTGACAAGGTTGCGAGAGAAAAAAACAAAAACTCCCCATATAGGGAGTTTTTGTTTGCTGCCATTTTTATTTTACAATCAATAGGGTAATGTTTTTAGAAAAGCATTAACTTCATCCTTTGCTTCTGGCATTAATTCCAAAAATTTTAATGCCAATTTTTTAGCTTCGCTGTATTCGCCTATTTTATAATAAACAAAAGCTAAAGAGGCATAATTCTGAGCAACATCAGGGCTTCTTCTTATAATTTCTTTATAAACAATTACAAGATCTGGATAGTCATTTATTTCTGCAAAAGCGTTTGCTAATTGATAGAGATATGTTATGCCGACATTGCCATATTTTTCAATAAATGCATGGAAATTTATATTTGCTTGATCTATTTTTTTTAAATATATTTCTGACATAATTTTTGTCCAATAGCATTCTATTAAATCTGGTTCTAATTCAATGCATTTTTGCGCCTTTTTTGCCATTTCTTCGTAGTTTTTAGATACCATACTGAGTTTTGCTTGTTCAATTATTACTTCTTGATGAAGAGGAGTTATTTGTTCTGCTTTTTTAAGATAAGATTCAGATTCTTTTACTAACAAATCTTTTTGAGCACTATCATTTTCTGAAGCTGCTTTTATAGTTGTAAATCCTCCTAAAAAAATCCAAAAACGAGAATATGTTGGCCTAATTTTTACAGCATTTTTTAAAATTTCAGCGCCTTTTTGCGCATATTCTGAATTTTTATCAGGATTTATTGCCGCACATAATTTTATGTTATCAATATAATGTATCGCGATATACGCATCTAAAAAACTATGTTTTTTTAAAAGGCTTTCAGATACAGAAAAAGATTCTTCGCATTTTTTATTTTCAGCAAGATTGTCTGCTTTATTGATTTCTTTGTTAATTTGTAGCGGTAAAAAATTGTATTGCCATAAAAAAATAATTAAAAAAATAGATAAAATAGAAATTATAAATCCTCGCCCTTTTATTTTTTTAAAAATTGTTTGTTTTTCAGCATCATCTTCTGCATTGTTCTCGCGGCGGTAAATCAAATATAAAGAATATCCGATAATTAAATAAAATAAAAGATAAGATGAAAATCCATCAAAGCTAAAAAAATTGGCAACAAAATATCCAATTAAAGTTGTTTGGATTCCATGTATTACTATTTGTTCTGAAGTTTTTTTATTTTTAGCTTTTTGAAGCTGCCAAATTAAAATAATAAAAATAGACAAATATGCTATTAAAGCAGGAATCCCTGTTGTGGCAGCTATGTCCAAAAGCGTATTGTGTGCCCTATCCCACCATCCTCCCCACATTTTTGATATATAAGGCAGGGAAGGATTGTAATATTTATCAAATCCAATTGCAAAATTTTCAGGTCCCCATCCTAAAATAGGTTTTTCTATTATTGCTTTTATTGCTATTTTCCACGCAGAAAATCTTGGATCAGCTAAAGCTGAATCTATAGAAAGCCTATTTTTTACTGAATTAAAAATTTTATTATCTTCTAAAAATTGAGGAAATATTTGTTGGGAGTTAATATAATAAACTGCAAAAATTCCAAGAATAATTAAAAACCCAAAGATAATTTTTAAAACAGCAATTTTTTTAAAAATTAATTTGTTTTCAGGAGTATTTTTTATCGGATACAGTAATAAAAAATATGTTGCTCCAGCAAATAATCCAATGTATGCGGCGCGAGAACCCGTTATTAGGATTGTAAAGAAAAATAACAAAACAGCTGAAAGATATAAAATTTTATGCACTTTATCTTTTTCTTTTATAGCAAAAACAAATGTTATAAAAAACAGTAAAAGAATATAAATGCCCAACATTATTGGGTTTCCCATTGTTGATGGAGGTCTATCTTCTGAGGAGACAAATACAGTGCTAAGTATCCCATAATATTGGATAAAAGCTATCAAAGACACCAAAACTCCAATAAAAATAGAAAGATCAAGCAACTTTTTCCAGTCCTCTGGCTTTACAATTAAAAAAGTAAAAACGGCAAAGATTATATAAAACAGGAAGTTTATTGCCCCTTGCCCTCTATAAGGAGATCCCCATAAGCTGAAATTTATATCTTGAGAAAATACGGTTGACAAAATTATTAATAAGAAATAAATTCCCAAGACCCAAAAAATTTTGTTATTTTTGAGGGCTGACAGATGCAGTTCGTTTCTTTTGTAAAAAAATTGCCATATAAAAAGAAATAACAGGATTGATAAAACAACTCTAAAAATAATTCCCTTACCCCAATCAACAGGAGTAAAATAGCTGGGGCCTGCCAAAAATGGCAAAAATAAAATTATAAAAATTCCGATTAAATAAACTTGATAAAATTTGTTTTCCATATTATTGTTTTTGATATTGGTTTATGATATAAATAAAAAACATAAAAATCAAACAAAAGGGTGTTAAATACGCGTTATTTTTTGTTTTTATGAAGAAAATAGTAATTACTTCTGGGTTTTTTAATCCTATTCATATTGGGCATATAAATTTATTTAGGGAATCAAAAAAGCTTGGAGATTTTTTAGTTGTAATAGTTAATAATGATGACCAGGTAA
>Ga0265297_10003919_pt1 | contig 25548 bp, 27 predicted proteins | sample Munlanlwell13791_FD_192502 | JGI IMG/M metagenome (GOLD analysis project Ga0265297, IMG submission 192502) | Leachate microbial communities from a municipal landfill in Southern Ontario, Canada - Leachate well 137-91 | ecosystem: Engineered > Solid waste > Landfill > Unclassified | place... | reverse complement strand
AAAAACCATAGATATTTTGCCCGGAGAAGAAGCAGGCATAAAAAATGTCATGATTTTAATTGAAGGCGAATACGCCTATGGTTATCTTAAAGCCGAACGGGGAGTGCACAGGCTAGTGCGCATATCTCCCTTTGACGCGAATAAGCGCAGGCACACCTCTTTTGCTTCGGTGGATGTGATTCCGGAAGTAGAAGAGGATACCGATATAAAATTAGAAGAAAAGGATTTGCGTATTGAAGTATACCGCTCTAAGGGCGCAGGCGGGCAAAGTGTAAATACCACTGATTCAGCGGTCAGGATTACACATATTCCTACCAACCTCGTTGCGCAATGCCAGAACGAGCGCTCGCAATATCAGAATAAACAGACCGCCTTAAAGATTTTAAAGGCGAGGATTTATGAATTAGAGAGAGAAAAGAAAGAACAAGAGATGCTCAAGCAATATGCGGGTGAAAAAAAGAAGATTGAATGGGGCAGCCAGATCCGTTCCTATGTTTTGCACCCTTACAATATGGTTAAGGACCACCGCACTGATTACGAAACCGGGGATACTGCCAAGGTTTTAGACGGCGGCATTGATGAATTCATCGAAGCGTACCTTAATCAGCAGCTAGGCAAGAGAGGGTAGTCAAGTGTTAGGTTTTATAAAAGAAAACATCTTAAGGGCAAAACAAGCCAGTATAAAAAACAAATTCCCTTCGGTAAATATCGTTTTGCATCCTGACATGCCTACTCCCTCCATGAGTAAAATGACGGAATTAGCCAGGATCGTGGAGATGGTGAATGCATTAGAATCGAAGATGAGTACTGCCTCAGATGCGGAATTAAAAGCAAAAACAATTGAGTTCAGGGAGCATATTTTAAAGAAATCAGGGGAGCATGCATCGGAAATACAAGAAATAGAGAAACAAATTCGTTTGGTGGCTATACCTGAAGAGAAAGAGAAGATTAAGGAAAAGTTAAAGAACGCCCGCAATAAAATTTTTGAGGAGATATTGCCGCCTGCCTTTGCCGTAGTTCGGGAAGCAAGTAAGCGCACCATAGGTCTGAGGCATTTTGATGTGCAGATTGCCGGAGGCATCATTCTGCACGAAGGCAAGATTGCGGAAATGGCTACAGGAGAAGGCAAGACTCTCGTAGCTACTTTACCTGCATACCTGAACGCCTTATTGGGCCGGGGGGTGCATATTGTCACGGTGAATGATTACCTTGCGCGCCGGGACCGCGAATGGATGGGCCCGATTTTTGAATTCTTAGGATTAAGTGTAGGCGCTATCCAGCACGAGATGTCCGATGAAGAAAGAAGGCACGCATATTCCTGCGATATCACCTACGGGACAAATAATGAATTTGGCTTCGACTACCTGCGCGACAATATGAAATACAGCCTGGAAGAATTAGTACAGAGGCCTTTTTATTATTCAATCGTTGATGAAGTTGATTCTATACTAATTGATGAGGCGCGCACGCCTTTAATCATCTCCGGACCCGCAGAAGAATCTACAGAAAAATACTACACCGCCAGAAAAATTGTAGACCAGCTAAAGGGCAGGCGTATTACTGAAAACGATGAAATAGACGCTAAATATAAAGGAGAAGACCTCTCCAAGGGATTTGATTATATTGCTGATGAAAAAGCCCAGACAGTCGCGCTTACCGACAGCGGAGAAACAAAGGCTGCCGGACTCTGGGGTATAGAGAGCCTGCACAATATAGAGACTATCGAATACCGGCATCACACGATTTCAGCTTTAAGGGCAAAAGAATTCTTTGAGCGCGATGTTGATTATGTCTTAAAAGACGGCCAGGTAATCATTGTGGATGAGTTCACCGGCAGGATGATGCCCGGCAGGCGCTGGTCAGACGGCCTGCATCAGGCTATTGAGGCTAAGGAAGGTTTAAAGATAGAGCGCGAGAACCAGACCCTGGCTACCATTACTTTCCAGAATTACTTTCGTATGTATGAAAAACTGGCGGGGATGACAGGGACTGCTTTTACAGAAAGCCAGGAGTTTAAAAGTATATACCAGTTGGATGTAGTGGTTATCCCTACCAACAGAGCGCTCATACGTACAAATTACGCAGACCGTATTTATAAAACAGAGAAAGAAAAGTTTGATGCTGCAGTGGAAGAGATTGTAGAGTTGTATAATTTAGGCCGGCCGGTTTTAGTGGGCACAATTTCCATAGATAGATCCGAGCGGCTTTCTGAGATGTTAAAACGCCGCGGGATACAACACCAGGTACTCAATGCCAAATACCACGAGATGGAAGCCCAGATTGTGGCTCAGGCCGGCAGATACAAAGCAGTTACTATCGCCACTAATATGGCTGGCCGAGGTACGGATATTTTATTGGGCGGCAACGCGGAATTTATGGCCAGGAGCGTTTTAAAACAGAAACTAAAACCCGAGGACCCAAATTATACCCAGGAATATAAAAATTTATTGGAAAAATATAAACAGGAGACAGCAAAGGAGCATGAGAAAGTAGTCGAGCTCGGAGGACTGCATGTGCTAGGGACTGAGCGCCATGAAGCTCGCCGCATTGACAATCAATTACGCGGCCGCTCCGGGAGGCAGGGTGACCCTGGCTCTTCAAGATTCTACGTTTCATTAGGAGATGATCTGATGCGTTTATTCGGCTCTGACCGGCTGGCAGGGGTTATGGATAAACTGGGATTGGAAGAAGGCCAGGTTATAGAGCACCCCTGGGTAAGCAGTTCAATTGAAATTGCACAGAGGCGCGTGGAGCAGCATAACTTCGAGATTAGAAAGCAGCTTCTGGAATATGATAATGTGATGAATAAACAGAGAGAAATCATTTATGGCCAGCGCAAACAAACCCTGGAAGGCGTCTCTTTAAAAGAAAACATCTTAGAAATGGCCAAGGCAATCTCGCAGAGTTTGTTGGATACTTACCTTGGCGAGAACCTCAAGGGCCAGGAACCGGATATGCCGGCCCTTATCAACGTAATAAAATTAAAATTTGGGGTGGAGCTTGAGTTATCGAAAATACAAAATTTGCATAAGGGCGATTTGCAAGAAGAGCTATATCGCCTTATAGAAACTGCCTATTCAGATAAAGAAAGCTCTGTAGGGCTAGATTTAATGCGTCATCTGGAGCGTATGGTTTTATTGCAGATAATTGATAGCAAATGGAAAGACCATTTATACGCCATGGACAGCTTAAGAGAGGGTATTGGCCTTAGGGCTTATGGCCAGCGCGACCCTTTAGTAGAATATAAACGCGAGGCATTTGATATGTTTCAGGAAATGATTTCTTCTATTGAGGAAGAAGCTGTTGAGGCGCTATTTAAATTACAGGCAGCTAAGCCGGAAAGGGTTAAGAAGGTATTTAGTCCTGTTTATCAGGAAATGATGCACCCGGAAGTAGCCAAATTTGAAAAGCCGGAAGGGCCTGCCAGTGAAGAACCGCCTGCCAAATCCTTCGGTGTAGTTTCCAAGCCTGCCACTTCACCGCTACACTCCAAAGTCGGCCGGAATGAACCCTGCCCATGCGGCTCGGGGAAAAAATATAAAAAATGCTGCGGAAGATAAAATCGCATAGCGCACCTGCCTGCCGGCAGGCCCGCCTGCCGGACGGGCAGGCAGGTATCGCAAAAGAATTACCCCTCTGTTTTTTATCTGCGTTTTTACTTATCCTCTCATTTCCCTCCACTAATCTCTGGATTTTTTCCTGGTTTGGTTTTGTACCGCTATTTTTTGTTTTACAAAATAAATCTAGGGGGAAAGCATTCTTGCTTTCTTTTTTTACCGGGATTATTTTCTGGACAGGGATAATTTATTGGCTCGTGCACGTTACCCTGACCGGCACAATTATTCTAATTTTATACCTGGCTCTTTATTTTGGTTTATTCGGTATTTTATTTACCTACCTACTACCTGCTACCTACTACCTACTGTTCATTCCTTCAGCATGGGTTATTTTGGAATATATAAGAGGCCATCTATTGACCGGCTTTCCTTGGGCACTCCTGGGTTATTCACAATATCTAAATTTACCCATTATCCAGATAGCAGATATAACAGGCGCCTTAGGAGTTTCTTTTCTGGTAATGATGATTAATGCGGCAGTTTATTTAGTCGTCAGTCATCGGTCTTCAGCCGTCAGCAAAAGGAAGATATCTGCAGTCGCTATACTTTGTTTATTTCCTGCGTTAATCTACGGATATTACAAATTAAGACTTCAAACGCCCAATACCCAACACCCCGCACCTATCAGAGTCTCGGTCATTCAGGCAAACATTGCGCAGGCCCTGAAATGGATGCCAAGTGCACGAGCCTATATCTTAGATGAATATACAGAGTTAACAAAGAAAGCGGCTTTGGAAAAGCCAGAGTTGATAATCTGGCCTGAGGCAGCCAGCCCGGGAATTTTAGGAGAAGAGGATTGGGTTTTTGAGGATATTTTTTCTTTGGCTAAAGACGCCGGGGTTCCTTTATTAATAGGAGCCGTGGTAAATGAAAAGGAGAAATATTTCAATAGCGCCTTACTGGTTGATGATGGAGGGAAAATCGCAGGACGTTACGATAAGTTACACCTGGTGCCCTTCGGAGAATATATACCCTTGAGAAAAATACTTCCTTTTTTAGAAACGGTTGTCCCTATCGGAGACATTACGCGGGGCCAAGAATACGCCATATTTAAGGTTCACAATTCTACATTTGCAGCATTAATTTGCTTCGAAGATTTATTCCCCGAGCTTTCCCGGCAATTTGTCAGGAAAGGGGCACAATTCCTGGTCAATATAACCAATGATGCCTGGTACAAAGAAACGAGCGCTCCTTTCCAGCACCTGCAGGCCTCTGTATTCAGGGCTGTGGAGAATCGTGTATTTTTGTGCCGCTGTGCCAACACAGGCGTATCAGGGTTCATCATGCCAAGCGGAGAAATTGTCTCTGAAGTTAAAGATAAATCCGGAAAGAAAATATTCATAAAGGGCCTTGATACACGGAATATCGGCATACTCAAAGGGCCTCTTAGTTTTTATACTCACTATGGCGATATTTTTGTTGCCGGCTGTTTTTTATTCCTCTTATATGGTATAATGTTTGCCTTTAAAAAGGAACAATGAAAAAAATATTATTGATTTTACTAATTTTAATACCGTTTTATCTTTTTATCAGCCTTTATTTTTTAGATAGGGATTATTTCCTTTGCCCCATCGAATATAAGAGAGGTATTGTGATACGCAATGACTCCCGCGGAGAAGGATTCTTTGCCGCTAACCGTAACGGCAAAAGAATACATCAGGGGGTTGACCTTTGGGCAGAGGTTAGCACGCCTGTTTTAGCGAGCCGCTCAGGAATAGTGGTTGCGGCAAAACAAAACCGCGGCATGGGTAATTTCGTGATTATCCAGCATCCGCATAATATCCGTACTATCTACGGGCATCTTTCTAAAATTGAGGTTAGACAGAATGAATTTGTCAGGCAGGGCCAGATGATAGGCCTTGTGGGTAAGACCGGAAATGCAAATTTTAGAGATATCCAGCCGCACTTGCATTTTGAGGTAAGAAAAGACGGCAGCCCTGAGGACCCGATGATTTATTTTCATTAACCATGTTTAATATTATACTGTTAGGCATTACCAGCTTTTTGACTGACATCTCCAGCGAAATGATTTATCCAATATTGCCGGTATATCTGGTAACAAGATTGGGGGCTAGCCCTGCTATCCTTGGGTTAATTGAAGGTACTGCTGAAAGCCTGGCAAGCTTGTCAAAGGTTTTTTCCGGGCATTTCTCAGACAAGTTAAAATCAAGAAAACCATTTACCATCCTGGGTTATGCCAGTTCTACCATAGGTAAAATCTTCCTGTATTTATCCACAAATTGGTGGTTTGTTTTTGGGTCCCGGGCAATTGATCGTTTTGGCAAGGGGATTCGCACGGCTCCCCGGGATGCCTTAATCGCTGAAAGCGCCCAGGAGAAGAAAAAAGGAGCGGCATTTGGTTTGCACCGTGCCATGGATACACTGGGTGCTATTGCAGGAGTTTTAGCAGCATATTTTATAATCACCCGCTATAAAGGGGATTTTAAAAATATATTCCTGTTTTCGCTGATACCCGCTTTTTTAGGGGTATTATTCTTGTTTTTAGTCAAAGAAAAAAGAAAAAATGTAGTTTATCCCCGCCAAAATATAGAGTTTAGATGGCGTGCCTTAGACAGGAGATTGCGGCTATTCCTTATATTTACCTTTATATTTACGCTGGGGAATTCTTCAAATCAATTCTTATTGTTACGTGCACAGAATTTAGGTAACCCATTACCGACAGTAATACTTTTATATTTGGTTTATAATGTTACATACTGCCTTGTATCCTATCCGGCCTCGCGTTTATCAGATAGGATTGGAAGAAAAAAACTTTTGGTATCCGGGTATCTTCTTTACGGCCTGGTTTATCTGGGGTTTGCGCTAAATCGTTCGGCGGGTAATCTCTGGTTTTTGTTTGGATTCTACGGCTTGTATATCGGATTTACCGAGGGCGTGGAAAAGGCCCTCATAGCAGATATTGCTCCTAGTAACCTGCGTGCCACGGCAATAGGGCTGCATGCCACACTGGTAGGCATTGGCCTATTGCCGGCTTCTTTATTTGCCGGGGCGCTTTGGAAATTCTTGAGTCCAGCCGCGCCTTTTTATTTTGGCGCCTTTATGGGGATATTTGCGAGCGTAGGTTTTTGGTTTGTGTTAAAAGGGATTTAGCCTTTCTCTTTCGGCTCCATGTGTACCACTACATCTGCGACCTCCGGGATACCCTTTTTAATCGCAGTTTCAATCGCATAACTTATTTTATGCGCATCGTCAATATGCATATCCGCGTTTACCTGCACATGCAAATCAATATATACATCGTCCGGCCTGCCGCGCGAGCGGATTTTATGGCAGGTCTTGACCCCGTTTACCCCTAAAACAATATTTACAATTTTTTCCACATCTACTATGGGTGCTGTATCGCAGAGTACCGCGGAGCTGTGTTTTATAATACCATAAGCTGCATGGGCGATAAATAGAGAGATTAAGATGGTGGCTATAGGATCAAGCAGGGGGTAGCCTAATTTTATTACGAAGAGCGTAATTATGACAGAAAGGGAAGTAAAGATATCTGCTTGGGTATGCATGGCATCCGAAATAAGTATATCGCTGTGCAGCATTTCGCCTTTTTTGCGTTCGTAATGCGTTACCCAGAAATTAACCGCCATCGTGAACAGCATTATTACAAAGCTTTTACTGTCAATACGGGGCACAACTGGGTTGAATATACGGCCTACACCTTGTTTTATCAGATTAAAGGCAACTAAAAAGAGAAGGGCGGCAATCCCTAAGGAAAAGAATGTCTCGTATTTTTTATGGCCATAAGGGTGGTCTCTATCTTTAGGCTGGGAGGCAAAATGACAGCCGATTATGCCGATAATATTGGAGGCACCATCAGAGAGTGAATGGAAACCGTCGGCAGTCATACTAACGCAGCTGGTGAATAACCCGTAGAAGATTTTAACTGCGGCCACCAGCCAATTTAAAAATAATATGAGTATCAATATGCGCGTGATGCGGTTGTAGTGTTTCTGGATAGTCGCCATCATAACCTAATTATATATTATTTACCCCGGCCTTTCAAATCAAAACTTTATTTGAGTTAGAGATAGTTATATGATAAAATAAATCCCATGCTTAAGAAAATATTTCTCATTTTACCAGTTCTCCTGTTATTTATAGGCCCGGCCAATTCTTTTGCCGGCATCGATATAAATAATAAAGACCGCATCCTTATCCTTGCTCCTCACCCTGATGATGAAACAATAGGCTGTGCCGGAATAATCCAAGATGCCCTTAAGGCGGGAGCAGAAGTTAAAGTAATGTATCTGACAAATGGCGACCATAATCAGATTGCCTTTATTGTTTATGAGAAAAGATTGACTTTGAGAAAAGGAGAATTCCTTCATATGGGCGAGGTACGGCGCAAGGAAGCAATAAAGGCAATGAAATTATTGGGCCTGGGAGAAAATCATCTTATTTTCCTGGGGTATCCTGATTGGGGGACGTTTGCTATATTGACACAGTATTGGCAGACAAAAAAACCGTACAAAAGCTGGTTGACCAGGGTATCGTCTGTACCCTACAAAGCAAATCTTTCTTACGGCGCCCCTTATACCGGAGACAGTATACTGGCTGATTTAGAGAGCGTCCTTTTAAAATATAAACCAAATAAGATTTTTGTTTCACACCCCGCAGATACAAACAGGGACCACCATGCATTTTATATATTTTTGCAGATCGCCCTTCAGGATTTAAAGAAAAAGATTCCCAGCCCGGAAGTTTATCCTTATCTTGTTCATTGTGCAGGTTGGCCACTTCCCCGCCATTACCATCCTGAGTTGAGTCTGGCGCCACCCGGAAAATTTTCCCAAGGCCAGATCAACTGGCTTGAATTTAAATTAACTCAGCGACAACTGGAAAATAAGCATCAGGCAATGCTTTGTTATAAGAGCCAGACAGAATCCAGCGCCTTTTATTTATTATCCTTTGTGCGTAAAAATGAGCTATTTGGAGATTATCCCGATATTGAACTCAAAAAGAAAGTTTCTACAAAAGAACGCGGGGTGTCTTTTTTTGGTTTCTCTAATATGTTTGCTGGCTCAGAATTTGGCGTATTAGACGGTTTAGACCTTAGCCAAGGGCAAGGCGTAGTCAGTTATACAGTTCTGGATGATTGCTTTTTAATCCGCATTGGGAAATTAAAACAGCCCGACCGCAGGCTGGGTGCAATATTTTATATTTTCGGGTTTAGTCAAAATAAACCTTTTGCACAGATGCCAAAGATACGCATAATTACAAGATATAACCGCTTTAAGGTCTTTGACAAGAGAAAACTAATTAAGCCTCCAGGAGTATCCTTAACTTTAAGTACCGATACGCTAATCTTGAAGGTCCCGTTAAGCGTATTAGGCAACCCCGAATTTATTCTAACCTCTGTCAAGGCTTACAAAGGTATTTTACCTCCGGAAACATCAGGTTTCCGGAAAATCAAGATACAATAATTAAGGACGGCTCTGAATCAAAAGTGATTAATGCCAGAACCGTTCCTATACTTTCGGAAACCGGAGGCAAAGCATGATAGATTTAAAATTAATCAAAATTAAGAAACCGGATGAAGTAAACCTGATATTAGGCCAGAGCCATTTTATAAAAACAGTAGAAGACCTGTATGAAACATTGGTTAATAATGTGCCGGGAATAAAATTCGGTTTGGCATTTGTAGAGTCTTCCGGAGCCTGTAAAGTCAGGTGCGAAGGCAATGACCCCGATTTAAAAAAACTGGCTTCGCAGAACGCATTGGACCTTGGCTCAGGACATAGTTTTATTGTTTTTATAAAGAACGCTTATCCGATAAATGTTTTAAACGCCATCAAAAATATTCCTGAGGTTTGCACAATATTTTGCGCTTCTGCAAATCCCGTAGATGTAATTGTAGCCGAAAGAGAAGACGGGGCGAGGGGAATATTAGGAGTTATCGACGGGGCAAAACCCAAAGGCATTGAGTCAGATGCTGATATATCATGGCGAAAAGAATTCTTGCGTAAGACCGGCTATAAACTTTAGGGGGGTGCATATATGCAAGGAAAAATCAGGCTTAGGGCCTTAGGTTTTCTTTTGGTTGTTTGTGCTTTGGGCTTGTTTTTATTGCGCTTTAAAAAAGACTTAATATCATTAATCCCGGCAAAGTCAAATAAGCACGATATCAGTAAGCTGAAAAGCGGAATGTCTAAGCAGGAAGTTTTAGGGATTATGGGAACTCCTGTCAAAACGGAGGTCCGTCTTTTAGGTAACCGGGTAATTGAATTTTTATTTTATAAAACAAAATCTAATATATTTTCTGCCAAAGATACTGATTTGCTACCTGTGGCCATTGACCAAAGCGGCATAGTCATAAGCATAGATAAAAAATTCTATGAGCAGTTAGCGAAATAAAGGCAGGAACGTAAATTTGCTTGAAAAATCCGCTTCTTTTTGATATACTTTTTCATCATCTATTAAATAATGGATTCCAAGAAAATACGCAAAGCGATAGCGCGCTTTTTTGCGAGGTTAGGATTAAATGTTTGTTCTTTGATAATCAAACTCATTCCTGCGCGGTATATTTACGTATTCGCTAACGGTATAGGAACCCTGGGCTTTGCGGCAATAAGAAAGCAGAAAACAATAGCCTTAGAGAGCCTGACCGTTGCCTTTGGCAAAGAGAAAACCAGGGAAGAAATCGAAAGGATTGCCAAAGACTGTTTTATCTTCATGGCCAAATCAGCAGTAGAGCTTATCTTTCTTATGGACCGGCCAGAACTTCTAAAAAAACGCGTAGAGACAGCAGGCAGGGAGAATTTAGATAATGCCTTATCCAGAGGTAACGGCGTAATTTTAGTAAGCGCACATTTTGGCAACTTTCCCCTGATGATGGCAAAACTTGCTCTTATGGGATATAAGGTTGCAGGCATAATGCGCCCGATGCGGGATAGCCGGGTAGAGCAATTATTCCTGAAGAAACGTAACCGGTTTAACATCAGGACAATATATAGCCAGCCGCGCAACGTTTGCGTTAATCAAACTATTGAAGCGCTTCGCAATAACGAGCTGGTATTTATACCCATAGACCAGAATTTTGGTACGGGCGGAGTATTTGTAGATTTTTTCGGCAGAAAAGCCGCTACGGCTACAGGCCCTGTGGTTTTAGCGCAACGCACCAAAGCCGCTTTATTGCCGTGTTTTATTATCAGGCAGAAAGACGACCTGCACAAGATTATTTTCGAGCCGGCTTTAAATTTAGAACCGGGAAAAGATTTTCAGGAAACCACGGTGATAAATATACAGAGATTAACCAATATTATTGAATCTTACATTAATAAGTACCCCGCGGAATGGGGATGGATTCATCGCCGCTGGAAAAGCCAAATGCAGTCCAAATAAAGAAGGAGGTGTGTGAAAATGGCAGAAGAAATAAAACAGGAAGAAAAAAAAGAAGCATGCAAGGTAATGCCTATGCTTTTTAAGGTTATTTTAGGCATAGTTTTCCTGGTCTTGGCAGGCTATTTACTTATCAGCCGGCTTTGGTGGCACCATACATGGCTGGTGATAAAAGGTTGCGCCGGCCCCTTTTTAATCCTGGCCGGGATAATTACTTTGGCAATAGCCAAAGAATAAACAACCAATGTCTTAAGTATTTTTAAGCAGCATGCAGCGCTGTTTCTAAACGCGCTGATTCATACTAAAACTAAAGGGTTAATAGGAACATTTAGTATTTGTTTCTATTAACCCTGTTTTATTTGTGCAAGGTTTACTATTCTTGTATTTTAAGGTATAATACTTTAAATCAAGATTCATAAAGCGATATATCCTGCTTCGCATCCTGCGAGGCAGGAGGCGGGATAATTCGCCCCGCCTTTGGCGGGGCTCATTAAAGGAGCGGCTAGATGAAGGTAAAAGAGATAATGAAAAAGAAAGTAATTAGCGTAATGCCGACGGATAGCGTGCTGGATGTTTTAAATCTTCTATTAAAGATGGAGATTAGCGGCTTGCCCGTGATTGACGAAGAGGCTAAATTGGTAGGGATGTTTACTGAGAAAGATATCATATCCCACATATTGCCCAGTTATATACAAAATGTAGGAAGATTCATTTATGAGGAAAACCCCAAGGCAACCAAGATAAAACTAGCCGGATTAAATAACATAAAGGTATCCCAATTGATGCGCAAAGAGGTAATTACTACAACCGAAGATACTACTTTATGCGAAGTAGCCAGGATTATGTTGACCAATAAGGCACGCCGGTTGCCGGTCGTGGACAAGTCCGGAAAGGTAGTAGGTATCGTGGCCAGGGGAGATGTGTTGAAAGCGTTTGCCAAAGAGATAGAAAACCCTCTTTAAATAATCAGCATAGCGAGATGTTTAAAAAATTTGTCATCTTAATCGGAATATCTTTAGGCTTAGGGATATTAGTTAAGCAAATCGGCCTGACTAGCCATCAGGCATTGGCGATATCCATATTTTGTGTATCAGTTTTAGGGACACTCTTCTTCTGGAATTTTCGTTTGAGTTTTGTTTTCTTAGGCACATCTATACTGCTAATAACGCGCACCATAGATTTAGAAAATGTGATAAAGTTTGCTTCATTAGACGTAATCCTCTTTCTTGTGGGGATGATGGTTCTGGTGGGGCTTATGAAGGAGGCGGGTTTTTTTGCCTGGATAGTAGGGTTGATTCTAAGGATAAGAAATCTTACGGCAAACAAATTTCTTATTTCTATTTCGATAATTTCTGCTTTATTAGCCTGTGCGGTTGATGAAGTTACTGCCATCATTTTTATAGTTGCAGCTATATTCGAAATCTGTGACTATTTTGAAGTTGACCCGACACCTTTTTTGATTATTTCTGTTCTGGCAACGAATATAGGCTCAAGCGGCACTGTCTTGGGTAATCCCATTGGTATACTCATTGCCAGTAAATCAGGATTAACATTCGAAGATTTTATTACCAAGGCATTTCCGGTTATGTTATTGTGCCTGGCAGTGATGCTTGTAATTGTGAGGTTGTGGTATAGAAAGACCCTTGCCAGGCTTGAGCATAAAATGCAAGAACTTGGTTATAATGAAATATTGGTTAAACTCATCTCTGTCCCTCCGGAGAAGAATTTAAAGATTAGCCTGAGTATTTTTGGCGTAACCCTATTTTTTATTTCCCTGCATCACCGACTGGAGCTTCTCTGGGGATTGGAGCCAAATACCATCCTGCTTACCATGCCTCTTTTCTCTAGCGGGGCTGTGATGATTTGGAAATGGCGGAAGGCGCGAGATTATATTGAAAAGGATGTAGAATGGTGGACATTGCTGTTTTTCATGCTGCTTTTTGCCCAGGCAGGCGCCCTCAAATATACCGGTGTTACCGATGCCCTGGCAAAGAACCTGGCAGGTCTTGCCGGCGGCAGCCTTTCTTTTCTCATCGGCATAGTCCTTTGGGTTTCTGCCATCGGCTCAAGCATACTTGATAACGTGGTGCTGGTAGCTGCCTTTATCCCGGTAATCCAGAGCTTCCAGAGTTTGAATTTAGACCTGCAGCCTTTATGGTGGGCTCTGCTCTTTGGCGGTTGCCTTGGCGGAAACATTACCATGGTCGGCTCAACAGCCAACATCGTTGCCTTAGGAATACTGGAAAAAGAAAAGAACATCCACATGACTTTCTTTCGCTGGTTCTGGATTGGGCTTACTGTGGGAGTAGCCACTACTGTCGTGGTCTGGGCTGCCCTGACAAATCTACCCTTTTATAAATAAATTTATCTTATTGCTTCGAACTTTTTGCTGGACAAAATATCCAATTTATGATAAATTATTTTGCAATTTAAGGAGGTGCTAAATGAAGAGAAAAAGTTTAGTTTTAGGGATTACGGCTTTTTTAATATTTATAAGCACGGGTTTACTTTTTAGCCAAGGGTTAATCGAGCAGGGCGGTGTCATTACCGAACCCAAAAATGAAGCAGAAGTGCAGTGGCTTTGGGGAGAGGTGGTTAGTTTGGATGCCCAGAACAAAATAATGACAGTCAAATACCTGGATTATGAAACAGATCAGGAGAAGGAAATTAATATCGGCACAGATGCGAAGACCGCTTACGAGAACATCAAATCCATAGATGAATTGAAGCCGAAAGACGCGGTAAGCATTGATTATCTTGTTACTCCTGAAGGTAAAAATATCGCCAAGAACGTCAGTTTAGAGAAACCAGAAGCTACCCCGCCGCCTCAGAAGCCAGAGGCTACCCAGGAGATTACCCCGGAGAATCTGCAGGAAACTACGCCAGCGGCAGAATAATTGGAAGTTACACAGGTATAAATATCAAAGGCAGGAACTTTAAACCCTGCCTTTTTTATAATGAATGGAATGAAAATAAAGGGTATTAAGCTGATTATTTTTGATTTAGACGGCACCTTGGTTGATGCCTATGGCGCGATAATCAAAAGTTTTAATTATACCATGCGCAAATTAGGTTATCCGCCACAGGATAGTCCCGTTATCCGCCGCGCAGTGGGCTGGGGAGATGAAAATCTCTTAAGGCCGTTTATAAATTCAGGGGGCCTGAAAAAGGCTCTTTCTTTATACCGCAGTCACCATAAGAAAAGCCTGCTTAAATATTCCCGTTTATTTCCTAAAGTAAAAATGGTATTACGCAGGCTTAAAACCAAAGGTTACAAACTAGCCATAGCCAGCAATCGCCCCACGAGATTTTCCAGGATTGTCATTTGTCACCTGGGATTAGATAAATATTTTGGATTCATACTTTGTAAGGATGCCGTAAGGCAGGGCAAGCCCCATCCGCAAATCTTGAATAAGATTATGCAAAGATTTTCCCTTAAACCCAAACAGACCCTGTACGTAGGAGATATGCACATAGATGCCCAGGCAGGCAGGCGCGCCGGCATCCTTACGGTTATCGTGATTGGCGGTTCAAGCACAAGGCAGGAGATTGGCAGAGAAAAGCCCTACCGCATTATCAAGAATATTCCAGAGGTATTAAAATTATTGTAGGAGAACGGTTTTTCTTGACAGGTAAAGATTTTGGTAATATATTAAAAAGACATATTCTGATAAAAACAAGAAGGGGTGCAAAATGAGAAAGATTATTCTTATTTTTTTAATCCTGGGACTTGTCTTTGCAACAGCCTTTGCCGCTGCGAATGTCAAAAACGACACAAAAACTAAAATTATCCTGCTTATTTCAGAACAGAATATCGAAGGCCCGCAACGTGCCTGGTGGGCGAGCGAAGTTGACCTCTCTACCACTGAGGCAAAACTAGCTACCAAGCTTATTGAAGCTGGGTTTGAAGTTATGGAGCCTTCAAATCTTACCAAAGTCATCAGGCAGGACCGCGCATTTAGGATGTTAGATTTATCTGAGTCAAAATCCGTAAAACTGGGAAATCTTGCCAGGGCAACCTATGTTGTTTTAGGTAAGGCCATTGCTTCTAGCGGAGGCAATGTCCCACAGTCGAACATGCGTTCATGTTTTGCCAATGTAACTGCCAAATTAATTAGGGTTAAAGACGGCAAGGTGGTTGCTTATTTGGAAGCCGCAGGTAACTCTGCGCACATGGATGTTATCACCGGCGGCAGAGAGGCTTTAACCCATGCCGGTGAAGAATTGGCTAACAAGGTAATAAATGCGTTAAATAAAGAGGGAGGAAAATAGCATGAAGCGAGTTTTAAATATCGCCTGTTATTCATTACTTGTTATCGGTATTGCGGGGTGTGCATCTTTGACTCAGCCTACTGCACAGGTAGATAATACTGCCGGTGCGCCGGCATTACCGCCTTATTCGGGGCCAAAGGCCAGAGTCGCAATAGCAGATTTTGATGTTAAGGCCGCCAAGGCCACAGGAGAAATTGGTTCAGGGCTGCGTGAGATGTTGGTAACCGCCCTGATAAATAGCAATCGTTTTTCAGTAGTTGAGCGCCAGGCTTTAGGCGCATTGATGCAGGAGCAGGAATTAGCAGCCTCAGGTGCTGCGCAAACTGGAGCAGGCGGCCCCGAAAGAGGTAAAATCAAGACCGCAGATTTAATCGTCACCGCAGCGGTTACAGAGTTTGAACCCCAGGCATCGGGTGGAAGCGCTGGCGTAGGCGGCGGAGGAGGCGTAGGCAGCGGAGTTTTGGGCGGTTTATTAGGAGCTGCTCTAAACAAGGCACATATGGCTTTGGATATACGCATTGTTGATACCTCTACTTCTGAAGTCCTGGCAGCTACACGTGTTCAGGGGCAAGCTTCAGATGTAGCAGGCGGTTTTATGACAGGTTTTATGGGCGGCTGGGCCTTAGGAGGAGGATTGTCAGCTTATGCAAACACGCCCATGGAAAAAGCAATAAGGGTATGTATTATTGAAGCGGTGCGTTATGTTTCACAGACCATACCCGCGAATTATTATAAATACTAAGGAGTATATGGGAAAACGTAAACGCAGAGGAAAGCTTAATTGGCGTTCAAAGAGGGCTAATAAAGGAAGGAAGCCCAATTTAGGATAGGCATGCCATGAATGTCCCGACAAAAAACGTCGGGACTCAATTCGCCCCGCCTGCGGCGGGGCTCATTGAGGAGGTGGGTTATGGAAGAGAAAGAAATTGGCAAAATTACCCATTATTACGGTCACTTAAGCGTGGGCATAATTGAGCTTTCAGATTCCCTGAAAACAGGCGAAAGCATCCATGTTAAAGGCCATAGCTCTGATTTTACACAGACAATTGATTCTATACAAATTGAACATGCAAGCATATCTGAGGCCAAGCCCGGAGATGTAATCGGTATAAAGCTTATTCAAAAAGCGCATCCTCACGATAAAGTCTATAAAGTCACTCCATAGAAGTTTCATTTATGATTCTGGCCCTGATTCTTTCAAGTACGTTATTAGTCAGTTTAATTTCCCTTGTCGGTATCTTTACCCTTTTAATAAAAGATAAATTACTGGAAAAGATACTTTTTATCCTGATTGGCTTTTCTGCAGGCGCCTTAATAGGCAGCGCATTTTTACATATATTGCCAGAGGCCATAAAGAAAAGTAACAGCATCGCCGTTTTTTATTATCTTATCTTGGGGCTAGTTTTATTTTTCTTATTGGAGAGATATTTCTATTGGCGGCATTGCCATGAAGGTGTCTGCGATATCCATGCTTTTAGTTATTTAAATCTTATCGGTGACGGTTTCCATAATTTTATCGACGGGATGGTTATCGCGGCAAGTTTTACCTTATCGATTAAACTCGGGCTGGTTACGACACTGGCTATTATTCTTCACGAGATACCCCAGGAAATAGGTGATTTCGGGGTCTTAATCTACGGCGGCTTTTCAAAACAAAAGGCACTACTCTACAATTTTATTTCTGCTCTGGCGGCAATGATAGGTGCTATAGTCGGCTTTTTTTTATCCGATTTTGCTTTAGGTTTTTCCAATTTTATCCTTCCGCTTACTGCCGGAGGGTTTGTTTATATTGCTGCATCTGACCTCATCCCAGAAATACACAGGGAAAGTAACCAAAGGCGTTCTACAGCAGCCTTTATTGCCTTTTTGTTTGGGATTATTCTGATGGCGCTTGCCAAGCAGTTGTTACCTGATTAAAATTATTCTCTACCCGATACTTAATAATCTCTAAAAGAGCTTGACAAATTAAGATGGTCTTGGTATTATTGAAAACTGTTTTCATTAACATGTTCTATATTTATGAAAAAAGAACTCGAAATATTTGAAGACTTCATAGAATTAAAGGGGCTAAGGCGTACAGCTCAAAGGGAGAAGATTTTAAACAAATTTCTTTCTACCGAGAAGCATGTCTCCGCGCAAGAGCTATATAAGATTGTAAGGAAACAAGACAAAGGTATCGGTTATACTACAGTTTATCGGACGATGAAACTCCTGTCGGAATCCGGTCTTTGCGGGGAGATAGATTTTGGCGACGGAGTATTAAGATACGAACATAAATATGCACATGAGCATCACGACCACCTTATCTGCAGAAAATGCGGCAGATTTATTGAAGTAATGAACCCAAATATCGAAAAACTACAGGTTGCGATGGCTAACATGCACGGTTTTACACCGGAGAGGCATAAATTAGAGATATTCGGGATATGTAAAAGGTGTAGGAAATAATTTTTTTACTAGTTTATTGAAAATGATTTTCATTTTTCCAAGGCTGTTTTTAATCACAGCGTTAGCAAGCCTTAAAGAGCTATGAATAAAATTGCTATTGTCGGTTCACCCAATGTGGGCAAATCCATAATGTTTAATAACCTCACCGCAAGTTATGCAGCCGTATCTAATTACCCCGGTACTACGGTTGAGGTTAGCCGCGGCAGGGGTAGGATCGGTAACAGCGAGTTTGAAATTATCGATACCCCCGGGATGTACTCATTTTTGCCTATAACCGAAGAAGAAAGGGTGGCGCGCGAGATTCTATTGACAGAAGACCCCTGCGTTATCCTGCATATAATTGATGCAAAGAACATAGAGCGCATGTTGCCACTAACCCTGCAGCTTTTAGAAGCAGGGTTGCCGGTAATCTTAGTCTTGAATATAATTGATGAGGCTAGAAAATTAGGTATAGATATCGATATAATGCGCTTAGAAAAAGAATTGAATATAACTGTTGTTGCTACCGTTTCTACTACAGGCGAAGGCCTGGATATTTTAAGAGGTAAAATTGAAGAGTATGTGGAAAGACTTTGCTAAGAGAATAGGATACGATGACCCGTTAGAGATTTATTTATCCCGCCTTGAGTCGCTGATGCTCTCAGAATATAAAATTTCAAAACGCTCAATGGCCTTATTGCTTCTACAGCAAGATAGGGATATCTTGACGATGGTAGAAGAGAAAGAAAAAGAGAGGATAAATGAAATCCAAAAGATTATCCAGGAAGCAAATGCGCATTATTCTCAATCCTTAAGTCTTATTATCAGCATGCGCCGCCAGAAAGAGGCAAGTAGGATCTCAGCCATGGCCACTACCTTTAAACAACAAGATAAGTTTACAATTAGCGGGTTGTTAAGCAAAATTATGATGAATCCCTTTACCGGAGGGCCGATACTTTTAATTGTGCTTTATTACGGCTTATACAAATTTGTCGGCTCATTTGGCGCAGGGGTTTTGGTTGATTTCCTGGAAGACAAAGTCTTTGGTGCATACATTAATCCGTTTATGACAAATCTTGTAAACAGCACAATACCATTCAAGTTGCTGCAGGACCTTCTCGTCGGAGAATATGGCGTGATTACCTTGGGTGTACGCTATGCCTTTGCCATAATTCTTCCTATAGTGGCCACTTTTTTCTTTGCCTTTGCAATTGTTGAAGACACAGGATACTTGCCGCGCCTGGCAATGTTAGTAGACCAACTTTTTAAGAAAATCGGGCTTTCAGGAAGGGCAGTAATCCCTTTAGTTTTAGGCTTTGGCTGCGATACCATGGCTACAATGGTTACGCGCACACTACCAACCAAACGCGAACGCATCATCGCTACACTTTTATTGGCTTTAGCCATTCCATGTTCTGCCCAAATGGGCGTGATATTAGCCCTTCTTAAAGATAGCCCGCTTGGATTAATTGTGTGGCTGGGGGTGATTATATTGGTATTTTTGATTGTGGGTTTTTTGGCTGCGAAGATTATGCCAGGGGAACTCCCCACCTTCTATATGGAGATACCGCCATTGCGCATGCCGCAGCTGACAAATATTTTACGTAAAACTGCAATGCGCCTGAAATGGTATTTTCTGGAGATATTGCCATTATTTATCTTTGCCAGCGTCTTAATCTGGTTGGGTCAGATAACCGGGGTATTTAGCATCGTGGTGAAAATCCTGAACTATCCTATAAAATGGATTGGCCTGCCTTCCGAGGCTTCGGTAGCATTTTTATTCGGCTTCTTTAGAAGAGATTATGGAGCAGCTGGTTTATATGATTTAAAAAAGGTGGGCTTATTGTCCGCAAATCAATTGGTAGTCGCCTGCATCACTTTGACATTATTCCTGCCTTGCATTGCACAGTTATTAATGAATATTAAAGAGCGCGGCTTACGCATGGGTGTTGCCATGTCAATATTCATTTTATTTTTCTCATTTAGTATAGGGTACTTGGTAAATATAATCTTGACGCTGTTTAGTATAAGTCTATAATGGGAAAAAAGGAGAATTTTAGATGCTATCAGAATATGCTGAGGAGATCTTAGAGGCACTCTGGATTCAGATTGAAGAGCAGGGCAAGAAGCCGCTTGATTTAGGCCCAAGCCGCGATGAGCCGGCTGTTGAAGAGTTGGTAAAATTAGGGTATATCCGCAAGGATCAGGGCCACATACATCTCTTAGAAAAAGGCAAGGCCCATGCACTTGCCTGCGTACGCAGGCACCGACTCGCAGAGAGGTTACTGACAGATGTTTTTGATGTAAAGAAAAAAATCATAGATGAGGTCAGCTGCAAATTTGAACATCTGCTTCACGAAGGCCTAGAGGACAGGGTTTGTTCCATATTAGGCCATCCAAAGGCCTGCCCGCACGGTAAGCCGATCCCCAGTGGCAGATGCTGCTCTGAGAGAAAGGAAAAAAGAACGGTTAAATTTATTGCTTCCTTAACAGAGCTTGAGGCAAAAGAAAAAGGACGCATTGCGTATCTACAAGCTAAAGATAATAGCCAGATGCAGAAACTGATGAGTATCGGGGTCTTGCCTGGTATGGCTGTAAGTTTATTGCAGAAATTCCCCTCCTATGTGATTTCTCTCGGACAATCGCAGTTTGCCATTGATAAGGAACTGGCTTCAACGATTTATGTCCGCTTGACTAAATAATATCTATGAAAGCAATCGCTTTGATTTCCGGAGGCTTAGATAGCACATTAGCCACAAAACTTATACAGAACTTAGGCATTGAGTTAATCTGCCTAAATACCGTAAGCCCGTTTTGTCTTTGTAATCATCGTTCATCCAAAGGTTGTTTATACGGGGTAGCTTCAACAGCTAAAGAATTAGGCCTGAAATTAGTCAGCATAAACGTGACGGATGAGTTTCTGGATATAGTCAAAAAACCCAGGCATGGATACGGTTCAAATATGAATCCTTGCATTGATTGCCGTATACTTTTGTTCAAAAAAGCCAAAGAGCTTATGTACAGGGAAGGCGCCTCTTTTGTAATAACAGGCGAAGTCTTGGGCCAGCGACCGATGTCACAGAAGTTAAATACCATGCGGTTAATTGAGAAGGAGTCAGGCTTGGAAGAATTGGTATTACGGCCTCTATCGGCAAGGGTCTTAGAGCCGACACTCCCTGAGAGGCAAGGTTGGGTAACAAGAGATAAACTATTGGCTATAGCGGGCAGGGGCAGGAGAGAACAGATGGATTTAGCCAGAGAATTAGGTATTAATGATTATCCCTGCCCAAGCGGAGGCTGTCTTCTGACGGATCCGCAATTCGCCGCGCGTTTAAAAAATTTAATGAGATACGAGGAATTGAATTTGAACGCAGTCCAGCTGCTTAAACTAGGAAGGCATTTTCGTTTGAACGATAAGGCAAAGCTAATAGTAGGACGGGATGAAAAAGAAAACCTGTGCCTCCTTAATTTAGCCAGGGAAAACGATTATTTATTTTCACCCACTGATGATTTAGCAGGCCCTACCTCTTTAGGAAGGGGGGAATTTGACGAAGAGCTGCTCAGGCTTTCCTGTGAGATTACCTGTCGCTATTGTGATTTAAACGGTAGAAACAATGCCGATATATCCTGTTCTACATTCGGGCAGAAGGGGCATAGATTATTTAAGGTAGGCCCCCTAGATAACAGTCTCCTTTTAAAATTTAGAGTATGAAAGAAGCGCTATTATATGAGAAGTTAAAAGATAACCTCGTCCACTGTTTTCTCTGCAGCCATCATTGTAAGATTCCTTCAGCAAAATTCGGATTTTGCGGAGTAAGGCAAAATATCGACGGCATATTGTATACCCATGTTTACGGGAAGCCCATTTCCATGCACGTGGACCCCGTTGAGAAGAAACCGCTGTATCATTTTTTTCCTGGCTCGGAAAGTTTTTCTATCGCGACCATTGGTTGTAATTTCAAGTGCAGTTTCTGCCAGAATTGGGAGATCTCACAATCCAGGATAAAAGATGGCGCAGAACTTGACAAAGAAGAGGTTTCACCGCAAGAGATAGTCGCAGCTGCAATAAAAAATAAGTGCAGGAGTATCTCTTACACCTATACCGAACCTACCATATTCTTTGAGTATGCCTTAGCCATCGCGAAGTTAGCAAGAGAAAAAGGCCTATACAATAATTTCGTCACCAACGGTTATATGACCAGGGAGGCCTTAGAGATGATTAAGCCGTATTTAGATGCTGCCAATGTGGACCTAAAGTTTTTTAAGGAGAGTTCCTACAAAAAAATTTGCGCTGCAAGCTTAGAGCCGGTTTTAAATTCAATTAGATTAATGCAAAAATCAGGTATCTGGGTTGAAGTAACTACCCTGGTGGTAACAGGAGAGAATGATTCCGAGGCAGAATTAAGGGCAATCGCGGAATTTATCGCCGGCGTAAACACGAATATACCTTGGCATATTTCACGTTTTCATCCCGATTACCAATTTACTGAACGCAAAGCTACTGCACAGGAAGCCCTAAAAAAAGCGCTAGAGACAGGAAAAAATACAGGACTAAATTATATTTACGTTGGCAATGTCTACGGCTGGGGCAACGATACTTACTGTCATAGCTGCAAGAAATTATTAATCAAAAGAGAGGGTTTTAGCGTTTTGGAATATAATATAAAAGAAGGTAAGTGCGCTTTTTGTAAAGCAATAATACCAGGGAGATTTTAGTTTTTTATAAGGTAAAGATGAAACTTAAAAAAGCTTTATTAATCGTTGATGTCCAGAATGACTTTTCTCCGCAGGGGGCATTGGCAGTGCCGCAAGGGGATAAGATTGTGCCCATTATTAATAAATACATAAAGATTTTTCTAAAAAGAAAATTACCTATTTTTGCCACCCGGGATTGGCATCCCAGAAGAACCAGGCATTTTAAAAAATTCGGCGGAGTCTGGCCCGTTCATTGTGTACAGAATACAAAAGGATCTGCATTTCATCCAAGACTCAGAGTGCCTAAGGAGGCAATTTTATTATATAAGGGCATGGATCCTAAAAAAGACAGTTATTCGGCTTTTCATGCAGAGGACGCCAATGGCAGGGGGCTTTCGACCTGGTTAAAAATACTAGGCATTAATGAACTGTATATCGCAGGCCTGGCCACTGACTATTGCATTAAATTTTCTACTCACGATGCCGTAAAAAAAGGCCTTAAAGTAAGATTATTAATGGATGCGATTAAAGGAGTAAACCTAAGACCTGAGGATTCAGAGCATGCGATTAAGGAAATGGTGAAGGCTGGCGCCAAAAGAGCGTATTTAAAAACCATGGAGGAAAGACTATGAGATTAGATGATATAAAGATTTCCCGGGCAATAATTGAATCTTATAAAAAGAAGCTTATAGATGCATTGGAGGTAGATGTGGCAATTGTCGGGGCAGGGCCGGCTGGGATGTGCTGTGCTTATTATTTGGCAAAGAAGGGCAAGAAGGTTGTGATTTTTGAAAGAAAGCTGTCTGTGGGAGGCGGAATGTGGGGGGGAGGCATAATGTTCAATGAGATAGTGGTCCAGGGAAAGGCCAAAGAGATCCTGGATGAATTCGGCGTAAGAAGCAGGCTATACGAGGAAAATTACTATTTATCTGATTCCATTGAGGCAGTCTCCACCATCTGTTCGAAAAGCGTAAAGGCGGGGGTAAAGATATTCAATCTTTTAAGCGCAGAAGATGTGATGATTAGAAAAAACCGTATCTGCGGTTTAGTCTTAAACTGGACTGCAGTTGAAATAGCCAATTTGCACGTTGACCCGATTACCATGAGGGCGGATTTTGTGGTTGATGCAACAGGGCATGCCGCAGAGGTAGTGCATATCGCAGAAAGAAAATCCGGGTTAAAACTTAAGACAAAGACAGGAAAGATTATGGGCGAGAAATCAATGTGGGCAGAAGTTGCAGAGGATACGATTATTAGAAATTCGAAAGAAGTAGCTCCCGGTCTTTTCACCTGCGGTATGTGCGCCAATGCCGTATTCGGAGGCCCGCGTATGGGGCCGATATTCGGAGGAATGCTTTTATCCGGGAGAAAAGTTGCCCAGGACTTAATTAAAAGATTGACTTAAAACAAACGCAAACTCTCACTTGCCACGAAGAAATCAATGAACATGGAAAAAGCCAGCAATTTTAAAGTTATCTTGGCCTTAATCTTTCTTTCTTTAATTTTTCTTATGTTCGGCAATGGCGCCATTAATCTTACCCACCCCGATGAGGTGTTCTATGCCCAGACTGCAAAAGAAATGAAACAGCAGGAGACCTGGCTAGTACCGTATCTTTTCGGGCACCCCCAGTTTGAGAAACCGATTTTTACTTTCTGGCTTCTGCGTATTGGATTTGCCTGGTTCGGGGTCTCTAATTTTACTGCCCGTTTTTTCCCGGCGGTATTCGCAATATTAGGGATAATCGCAGTTTACTCTCTTGGACTGAGTGGATACAAAGATAAGAGGAAGGCTTTTCTCTGTGCATTGGTATTGATGTCTTCGGGGTTATATATAGGCCTTGCCAGGACAGTATTTACCGATATGATTTTTTCCGTATTTATCCTGCTGTCTTTAGCGTCTTTCTTCTGGGGCTATGTAAATACAAAAAGGAAAAGCGGCGGCATTATCCTGTTCTTTGTTTTTTCCGCCTTAGCCGTATTAACCAAGGGCCCGTTAGGATTCTTATTGCCCGTCCTTATAATAATTCTGTTTTTGGCAATTAAAAAAGAGCTGAATTTTCTTCTTTGTAAGCCTTCCTTGCTTGGTTTGGCGGTGTTTCTTTTGCTTGCATTGCCGTGGTATGTGCTCATGATTAATAAGTTCGGTAAAAGCTTTATCCAGGAATTTTTCTATAATGACCACATAAGAAGGTTTTTTAAAGCGGAGCATCCCAAGGCAGACACGTGGTATCTTTACCCTTTGTCCATGATCGGTTGTATGTTCCCTTGGAGTATTTTTGTAGCTGGAGCTTTTATATATCTTTTCAAAGAGATAAAAAGAAACAGCGCAAACCCGGTTTATCTTTTTCTGGCGTCCTGGATTTTCGTTATTTTGGCGGTATTTCAGATAGCGCATTCTAAGCTCGTGAGCTATATACTTCCTTTATTCCCCGCCTTGGCATTGGCCACCGGAGATTTCATCTCTACTGCATTAGTTTCGCGCAGGCATAGAACGTTGCCTATGGTTTTGGCAATTTCCTGGTTTGTCCTTCTCATGTTCCCGATAGGGTTAATCGTAAGCGTTACAAAATATTCCAAATACGTACCGTCCAAAATTCCGGTCTACGGTTTCATTATTTTCTATAGCGTAGTCCTGGCAGCTATGCTATTTTTTCTTATCAGAAGAAAATTCATGATTAGTATCTATTTTTTGTCTTTTCAGCTACCCTTAGTTTTGTTTTTTGTTTTTTCGCAGCATCAAAGCTTTGACCCTTATGTATCCAACAAAAATGCCTGCGAATATTTATTGAGTAGCCACAATGTAGAAGACATCATTCTTTGCTCCAAACCGTTTGTGCGAGGCGTGAGGTTTTATACGGATAAAGAGGTTGCCGTAGTTAATTTAGGGCGCTTGGCAGCTAATTTTTTTAGTCCGCACCCCCTGCCTTATTTAGATACGGATGAGAATGCCCTGGATTTCTTGAAAAAGCGGCCGGTAACCTATTGCATCCTCACCAAAACTTCTTTTAAGGATATGCAGCGCCTGGCCAGGGATGGCGGGGTTAAGGTAGAGTTATTAAAAATTATCGGTGATGAATACATTGTAAAGATACTGCCAAGTTAGAACCCGAATAATGGAAGAAATCAGCATCCGCAGGTATAAAAAAATCGACCGTCCTTTTGTAAGAGAGATTGCCTG
>Ga0265297_10003918_pt1 | contig 25566 bp, 19 predicted proteins | sample Munlanlwell13791_FD_192502 | JGI IMG/M metagenome (GOLD analysis project Ga0265297, IMG submission 192502) | Leachate microbial communities from a municipal landfill in Southern Ontario, Canada - Leachate well 137-91 | ecosystem: Engineered > Solid waste > Landfill > Unclassified | place... | reverse complement strand
CAGGAGCCGCAGCGCAAAGTTCAGGGTTGCGGAGAAGACATGAAATTGAAGCTTCCAAGGTTTCTGACAGGCGCTTTCTTGATCACTTTCTGCTCTCTTCTGTATGTCTATCAGCAGTCTGAGATCTTCCGTTTGGGTTATTCGGGGCAGAGGAAGGTGGCGTATTTCCAGGATTTGCTTGATAGGAACACCATTTTAAGATATAATATCGAAAAGAACGCTTCACTTACGCATATCGGAAGCAAGGTTTCCGAAGCAAAAGATTATGAGATGCCTTCCGGTTATCGGCTGGTAAAATTGGCCGGTCCTTCGGAGAACCTGAAGTTAAGTAACGGCCTGTATAATAAAACAAATATTTTTTCCCGCCTCTTTGGGATAAAAAGGCAGGCTGAGGCAAAGACTATCAATCCGGACTTTTAATTTCTTTCCATTAAAAATAGTTGTCAGTTGTCAGTTGTTAATTTTTAGGTCAGAATTTGCCTAATTGTCTTATCTGACAACTGAAAACAGACAACTAATAACTTATTCGTTGTGTATATCCGTAATTATCACCGTAGATTTAACGCGGTATTCTTTATCCTCCTGCTCCTTTTTATTTTCTGTTTAGCCCGCCTTTTGTATATTCAGTTTTTCCGTTCTAGTTACTTGGCTTCAATAGCCGACAAACAGCATAACCTGTTCGTGGAGCTTGAGCCGCGCCGCGGCACAATATATGATGCGAACATGCGGCCTCAGGCGATCAACCTGACGGTAGATTCGGTTTTCGCCTCGCCCAACGAAATCCCCGCAAAGGATAAGGAAGCGATGATCAGCCGGCTTTCTCCTATTCTGCGCATGGATCATTCCACCCTGAAAGACAGATTGTACCGTAAGAAATCGTTCGTCTGGCTGACAAGGAAGATCACGCCCGACCAGAGCGAAGAGATCAGGAAGCTCAAGATCAAAGGCATAGGCTTCATCAAGGAGAGCAAACGCTGTTACCCCAACTCTTATCTTGCCAGCCATATCCTCGGGTTTGCCGGTCTTGATAATACGGGGCTGGACGGGATAGAGCTGGTTTACGATAAATATCTTAAAGGCGAACCGGGCTGGGCCTTTTTTTTGAGAGACGCGCGGCAGAAAAAATTGGACCTTTGGGAAAAGATGGTCCAGCCTAAAGACGGCTACGACGTAGTGCTTACGATCAATGAGGTCATACAGTATATAGCCGAAAGAGAACTTGATAAGGCATTCAGGGCGACCCGCGCCAAAGGCGCCAGCATTGTAGTAATGGATCCCCACACGGGTGCGATCCTGGCCATTGCCAACAGGCCTACCTTTGACCTTAATGAACGCCACGTGTCTAAGGATTTTATGCGTAACCGAGCCATAACCGATCTTTTTGAACCCGGCTCGGTATTTAAAATTGTCACAGCCTCGGCAGCCCTGCAGGAAAGCAAGGTGACGGAAGAGCAGAGGTTTTTTTGTGAAAACGGCGCTTATAAGGTCGCCAACCACGTGCTGCATGATCATCAGCCGCACGGGTGGCTGACGTTCAGGGAGGTTATTTCCGAATCAAGTAATATCGGAACGTGTAAAGTCGCGCAGTTAGTGGGGGCCAACAGCCTTTTCCGCTACATAAAGCTTTTTGGATTTGGTTCAAGGTCCGGAATTGACCTGCCGGGAGAGATTTCCGGTTCCATCAAAGAGCCGCGCCTGTGGTCTAAGACCTCCATAACGGCAGTCCCTATGGGGCAGGAAGTAGGAGTGACGGCCTTGCAGCTGGTATCGGCCATTTCCTCAATAGCAAACGGCGGGCAGTTGATGAAGCCGTACATTGTCAAAGAGGTAAGAGACAGGTACGGTGAGGTCATAAAGGATTTTCCTCCCGTATGCCTGAATAAAGTTATTTCTCTGGATGTCGCTTCCAGGGTCAGGAAAATACTCATTGGGGTAGTAGAAGAGGGGACGGGGAGAATGGCAAAGATAGAAGGCGTAAGCGTGGCAGGCAAGACCGGGACCGCGCAGAAATTAGAGCCAAACGGGGCGTATTCGCACAATAAATTCGTCGCCTCGTTCATCGGTTTCGTCCCCGCCGAAGACCCTGTCCTGGCAATAGCTGTCGTGATCGATGAGCCGAGGCCTTATTATTTCGGCGGAGTCGTCTCAGCCCCCGTGTTTAAAAACGTCGCGGTGGACGCGTTAAAATATTTTAAAACCAAAGAGCCGCTTGTGCTCTCGGAAAACCAGTGATTTTTTTAAGGTCATTAAAAAAAATTGGGCTTGATGAAACTGAGTGATCTGACCGGGGTATTGGGTGTTCATAAAGTCGCAGGGGCTTTTGAGGATTTTGATCTGAAAGGCATTGCCTGCGACTCAAAAAAGGTTTCTAATAATTTTCTCTTTGTCGCGATAAAAGGCAATGCGTGTGACGGCCATAATTTTATAGAAGAGGCAATAAGCAAAGGGGCAAAGGCCGCGGTAATCGAATCGGGCGGTTCGCAGGAGTTCCTCTCTCTTCGCCGGCGCAAAGGGGCTGCTCAATTAATAGCCGTCGAAGATACGCGCAAGGCGTTAGCCGCTCTTGCCGCGGCGTTCTACGGTAACCCCTCGCACGATTTAAAAGTCATCGGCGTAACCGGCACCAACGGCAAGACCACGATAAGTTACTTGATCGAAACATTGCTTCAATCCTCTGGCAGGAACCCCGGCGTCATAGGGACTATTAATTACCGGTATAACACAAAGGTGTTTCCTTCGAAAAATACCACGCCCGGGCCTTTAGAGATGCAATCCATGCTGCGAAAGATGCGGCAGGAAGGATGCGATTATGCGATAGCTGAAATTTCTTCGCATGCGCTGGACCAGGAAAGGTCCGGCGGGATAAAATTCCGTTCCGCGATATTCACCAATCTCACCCAGGACCATCTGGATTATCATAGTTCGATAAGAAATTATTTCCTCGCAAAATCAAAGCTCTTCCGGGCGCTGCCCTCATCGTCGCTGGCGATCATCAATAAAGATGACGCCTACGGCAGGAAGCTTATCGGCATGACCGGTGCCAGGGTTTTTACGTACGCGATAGATTCCGACGCTGACCTTACAGCGGCTTCTTTGAAGTTCGGGCTCGACCGCACGGAATTCCGTCTTAAGGTGAAGGGCAAAAAAATTGATATAGAGACGCCGTTGATCGGCAGGCACAATGTTTATAATATGCTGGCGGCCGCCTCGGCAGGCATTAACGAAGGCCTGAGCCTTGAAGATATCAGGGCGGCTTTTTTAAAAATTGGCCCGATACCCGGCAGGCTTGAGAAGGTCGAGACGAAAAAGGATTTTTTCTGTTTTGTTGATTACGCGCATACGGAGGATGCCCTGCGTAACGTGATCGGGTCAATAAGGGAAGTTTGCGGGAAAAAGATCATTGTCGTTTTCGGCTGCGGAGGTGACCGCGATAAGAGCAAGAGGCCTAAAATGGGAGTTGCGGTAACGCAGCTGGCGGATTATTGCATCGTCACAAGCGATAACCCGCGTTCGGAAAAAGCGTCCGACATAATCAGGGATATAGTAAAGGGGATAAAAAAAGATAATTACTGTGTCGTGCCGGACCGCAGAGAGGCGATAAAGAAATCTCTGTCGCTGGCCGGTTCAGGGGACGCTGTTTTGATCGCCGGCAAGGGCCATGAAAATTACCAGATTTTAGGCGCAAGGACAATCCACTTCGACGACAGACAGGAGGTCAGGGAATGCTTAAGGCTGAAGAACTGTTAAGGGCTGCCGCGGGTTCGGCCTCTGGCGGTGCGGCTGCCTTGGGGACTGTCGACGGTTTCTCCATAGATTCGCGCACCATAAAAAAAGGAGAGGCGTTTATAGCCTTGGAAGGCGTAAATTTCAACGGGCATGATTTTATCGGAGATGCGGTCGGAAAAGGCGCAAGCTGCGTGATAAGCGAGCCGTTTTCTTCGAAGGAAAGGAAAAAATACAGGGGAGTTTTTTTCATAGAAGTGCAAGACACGGTAAAGGCGTTAGGCGGCATAGCAAGGTACATGCGCAGAAAATCCGGCATTCCGGTCGTCGCGGTTTCCGGCTCAAACGGAAAAACCACCACTAAAGAAATGATCGCCTGGGTATTGTCTTTAAGCTTCAATGTCCTGAAGAACGAAGGGACGAAAAACAACCATATCGGCCTGCCGCAGGCGCTCCTTGGGCTTAATGAGCAAAGCGAGTTAGCCGTGCTTGAGCTTGGCTCGAACCATTTCGGGGAGATCGATTATCTCTCCGGCATATGTGAGCCGAATGTGGGCGTTTTGACAAATATCGGGCCGTCTCATCTGGAATTCTTTAATGACCTGCGCGGGGTATTCCGAGAAAAATATTCACTCATCAGGAACCTGAGGCAGCCAGGGATCGGCATATTGAACTCCGACGATATTTTCTTAAACAGAGAAATGGGCAGGTCTTCGGGCACGGTGCTGAACCTCGGTTTCGGCGGGACCAAAAAGTGCGAATTCTTTGCGGATAAGATCAGGCCTTCCGGAGATAAGATTTGTTTTTCCGTCAACAATAATAAGTTTGCCATTAACAGTTTAGGGAGGCATAATGTCTATAACGCCCTGGCGGCTATCGCGGTAGCCAGGATCTTCGGTATGGAATACAAGGCTATCCGCAAAAGGCTTTTGGAATTCGATTTCCCCAAAGGGCGGCTTAAAGTGATAAGGGTAAACGAGGCCAGTTTTATCGATGATACTTATAATTCCAACCCGGCTTCTTTTAAGAACGCTCTGGCTGCCTTAAGCATGTTTAAGACGCGGGGCAGAAAGATCGTGGTTATGGGCGATATGCTGGAGCTGGGCGGGGAAAGAGAAAGGCTGCATTCCCAGGCCGGGGAAGAGGCAGCCAGGGTCTGCGATATTTTTATAACGGTAGGTGAGCTTTCGCGCCATGCCGCCGAGAGCGCCAGGGGACTGGGGCTGCGCGATATTTTCGTTTGTTCCAGCGCCCAGGAAGCGCGCCGTGTTTTGTTTGACAGCGTATCCTTAAAGAAAAACGACGTCGTCCTTGTCAAGGGCTCGCGTTCGATGCGGATGGAAGGAGTCTTTATTTAAGCCATGCTATTACGCCTGCTTTATCCTCTGCACGATAAGGTCTTCTTTTTTAATCTGTTCCATTACATTACCTTCCGCAGCGCCATGGCCGCGATAACCGCTTTTCTTGTCAGCCTTATTTTCGGGCCTGCCCTGATAAGGATGCTTGCCGGGATGAATATCTCGGAAAATGTCAAAAAGGAAAAAAGCTTAAGGCTTGACGAGATAATGCAGAAAAAACAGGGGACTCCGACCATGGGGGGCATAATCATATTGCTGGCGATCCTCTCATCGACCCTGCTGTGGGCGGATATCTTCAATAAGTACGTGATCCTGACGTTATTTACCGTGGTTTGGCTGGGAATAACCGGGTTCATCGACGACTATCTTAAGCTGAAGCAGAAATCAAGGGGCCTGACCGCCACGGCAAAATTCTTAAGCCAGATAATATTGGGCCTGATATTGGGCGCTATCCTGTATGTGGACCCGCAAAATAACACAAGGCTGGATGTCCCTTTCTTAAAAGACGTTTCCCTTCAATTGGGAATTTTTTATATACTCTTTACTGTCCTGGTTTTGACCGGCACCTCCAATGCCGTGAACCTCACTGACGGGCTGGACGGCCTGGCAACCGGATGCGTGATCATGGTGGCGATGGCGCTAAGCGTCTTAAGTTATGTCTCCGGTAACATAAAATTCAGCAATTATTTATTGATACCTTATATCAGCGGAGCCGGAGAGCTGACGGTCGTCTGTTCGAGCATACTGGGCGCGGGCCTGGGTTTCCTGTGGTTCAATTGCTATCCGGCATCGGTATTTATGGGAGACGTCGGCTCTCTTTCTCTCGGAGGGGCGCTGGGCATAATCGCCTTGATCATAAAAAAAGAATTGCTCCTGGTGATTGTCGGGGGGATCTTTGTCCTGGAAGCATTATCGGTGATCCTGCAAGTCGGTTCGTTCCGGTTTTTTAAGAAGCGCATATTTAAAATAGCTCCCATCCATCATCACTTTCAATTCCTGGGGTGGCCTGAAAGCAAGGTAATCGTGAGGTTCTGGATTGTAGCCAGCCTTCTTGCGCTGTTTACGCTTGTAACGCTGAAGATAAGATAATAAAATATTACTGAGAGTATTGAACTATTTATGTATCCGAAGGGAAGCCCTCTTCCGCGTCACCCCTCGGACAGCCAACTTCTTAAGAAATCAGGCCTACACATGCTTTAAACTTGTTACGCGGCAATCATCATGAGAAATACTGATTATTTTAAAGGTAAAAAGGCGGTTATAATCGGTCTTGCCAGGAGCGGGCTCGCCTGCGCTAATTTGTTGCACGGTTTAGGCGCGCGGGTTTTTATTTCCGATAACCGGGATAATGAATTCACGCGGCTGAACGCGGAAAAACTGGATTCTTCGGAAATAAAATGCGAGCTGGGAAGGCATTCTTCCGAGTACGTAGACGGCAGCGATTTTATGGTCATATCGCCGGGTGTCGATGACAGCGCCCAGCCGGTCGTGTGGGCAAAACAAAAGGGCATCCCTGTATTAAGCGAAATTGAGATAGCATGGCTTCTGTGCCCGGCGACCGTGATCGCCGTGACCGGCTCAAACGGCAAGACCACGGTGACAACATTGATAGGCAAGGTAATCGAGGCCAGCGGACGCAAGGCCTTTATCTGCGGCAATATCGGTAACCCGTTCTCAAACGTGGTGCCGGAAACAGGAGAGGATGATTTTGTGTCCCTGGAGGTCAGTTCTTTTCAGCTGGAACACATCCGCTCTTTTAAGCCTAAGATCTCAGTTATCCTGAATTTCAGCCGCAACCACCTTGACAGATATAAAAACATGGAGGAATACCTGGAGGCGAAAAAACGCATATTCCTTAATCAGGATAGTTCGGATTTCCTTATTTCAAACGCCCAGGACCCGGTGCTCAAAGAAGCGGTTTCTTCGTGCAGGGCAAAGAAGGTGTTCTTTTCCGGGGAAAACGGAATATCGCCTAATCAGTCCGCTGTCCTGGCTGTCGCCTCCATCTTGAATATCGAAAAAGATACTTGTTTAAAGGTCTTCAGCGAATTCAAGGGCCTGGAGCACCGCCTCGAATATGTCGCTGAAATCGGCGGGGTGAAATTCATAAATGATTCCAAGGCGACCACGGTCGAGTCATGCGTGATGGCGCTGATAGTCTGCAGGGGAAGGTCGTCCTTATCGCGGGAGGCAGGCATAAAGGCGTGGATTACGGCCTCGCCGTTGGCGCGGCGAAGAAAAAAGTGAAAAATCTCATTTTGATCGGAGAGGCGGAAGAAAAGATACGCAAGGTTTTTGAAGGCATCCTGCCTATTGACAGGGCGGATACGCTTGCGGAAGCAGTAAAGATCGCCTACTCAAAGGCCGGCAGGGGGGATTTTGTGTTGTTGTCTCCGATGTGTTCGAGTTTTGATATGTTCTCTGACTTTGAAGAGAGGGGAAGGGTCTTTAAGGCGGCGGTCCGCGGGCTCCTTAGAGGCTGAATCAGGATATGATACGCAATACCAGGATTAATTTATTTTCTGTCAGCGTCATATTGATCTGTATCGGCATAGTAATGATATACAGCGCCTCCAACATCTATGCCTGGGAAAGATACGGAGACAGTTTCTTTTTCTTAAAGAGGCACATGGCGTTCCTATTAATAGGCGCTGTTCTGGCATTCATAGGCATGATGGTCGATTACCGCCTGCTCAGGAAATACGCGAAACCTCTCCTGGCGCTGTCGTTCTTTCTGCTGGTTTTAGTGCTGGTACCGGGGATAGGAAGGGAGGTTTCCGGGGCGCGCAGATGGTTCAGGTTTAAATTTATAAGTTTTCAGCCGTCTGAGTTCGCGAACCTGGCGGTGATCATTTATACCGCTGATTTCATAGCCCGCAAGGGTAAACTTATAAAATCTTTTCTTTACGGTTTCCTGCCGCCGTTATGCGTAATGGGGTTGACCGCGGCCCTGATCCTTGTCCAGCCGGATTTGGGGACTACCCTGGCGCTGGGGTCGGTGGTCTTTATAATGCTTTTTATCTCGGGGGTGAGATGGTCGTATCTGGCGGCCTTTATATTGACAAGCATCCCCTTTATTTATATATTAATATTCAGTGTCCCTTATCGAAGGGCGCGTATTTTGGCCTTCTTAAACCCCTGGCTTGACCCTAAGGGCACGGGCTTTCAGATTATCCAGTCACAGGTTGCCCTGGGTTCCGGAGGCCTTTTCGGGGTGGGGCTTGGGCACTCAAAACAAAAATTATTTTATTTGCCGGCCGCCCATACCGATTTCATTTTCTCCATTATCGGTGAGGAGCTCGGCCTGATAGGCACTATGGCCGTGATCCTGTTGTTTATAATCTTTATCCGTCTTTCCATCAAGATATTAAAAAATACATCGGATAAATTCGGTTATTTTCTGGGGCTGGGGCTACTTTTGATGATTTGTTTCAAGGCGGCAGTGAACATCGGGGTTTCCTGCGGGCTTTTTCCCACGAAAGGCCTTCCTTTACCCTTTATAAGTTACGGGGGTTCGTCTTTTGTCTTCGATCTGTTCAGCGTAGGACTTATCCTGAATATCGCGCGCACGGGGGAATATCCGTGAATCCACTCTATCACTCGTCCCGGAAAGGGATCCGGGATGCAGGTCATGATAAGCTTAAGGTCATTGTCGCTGCCGGCTCAAGCGGCGGGCACATATTCCCGGCGCTGGCATTTATTGAAGCCCTGAAGGAAAGAGACCCTGAAGCAAAAGTGCTTCTGATCCTAAAAAAGAACAGTATCATAAAAGAATCCGACTGTGCAGCCTTTTGCGTAAAATATATCACAATACCTTCGCTTAGAGCGCGTCCGGGCCTTAAGTTATTTAAAGACATTTTCGAATTATTAAAGGCAACTTTTAACGCAGCATTCATATTGCTGGATTTTAAGCCTGATGTCGCCGTAGGCTTCGGGAGCCTGACAAGCGTTCCAGTATTGATGTGCGCCTGGCTTATGCGGATACCGACATTGCTGCACGAGCAGAATGTTTTACCGGGCAGGGCAAACAGGCTGTTGGCTCAATTCTGCGATAGGATAGCCGTTTCTTTCCGGGAGACTGAGCAGCATCTGAGGCAATTTAAAAATAAAGTGGTTTTTACCGGTAACCCCCTGCGTAAGAAATTAATCAGGGTAGGGGAGGAAGAGGCCCTCGGCTTCTTCGGGTTGGCAAACGATAAATTCACGATATTGGTGATGGGCGGAAGCCAGGGGAGCCTGAAAATAAATTCAGAGTTCCTGGATTTCATACGCCGCCTGGAAGACAGGTCAGGCCTTCAGGTGATCCATTTAAGCGGGCTCTCTGCGTTTGAGCCGCTGAAAAAAGGCTATGAAGATACAGGCGTAGCGTTCAAGCTGTATTCTTTTCTTGAGCCTGTTCATTACGCCTATTCTGCCGCCGATCTTATCCTTTCGCGGGCAGGGGCGCTTTCGGTAACCGAGATAATGTTTTTTAAAATACCGGCCATAATAGTGCCTTATCCGTATGCCCGCAGGCATCAGTGGAGCAATGCGAAGGTCCTGGAAGCCCAGGGGGCCTCATTTATCATCGACGAAGTCAACTTAAGCGCAGATACCCTGAAACAAGTCATACTTCCGCTTATGCATAACAGGCAGGCGCTTCTTGAATTGCGCAGCCGCTATAAAGAACCTGCCACACCTCCTGCCGCTGAATTACTGGTCAATGAGGTCATCGGAGCAGGCGGGGTTACGTGAGAATGAAAATAAAATTATTTTTGCTGCTTATCCTGCTTCTGTCTTTCGGTAAAAATTCGCAATGCGCTCCTGAGGCAGAATGGAATGTGAGCAAGAGCACGCACTTTATTATCCATTATAAATCGGCGCCGCAGGGTTTTATTGACGAGCTTTCTTCGCGGGCGGAAGATTATTATAACAGAATAGCGGATGATCTGGGATTCAGGAGATTCGAGTTCTGGCTATGGGATAACCGGGCCAGGATCTATATTTACGACGACGCCAGAGACTATCAGTCTTCAACCGGCCAGCCGGCCTGGTCCGGCGGCTGCGCGGCGATAAGCTCAAAGGTAATTTATACCTTCCCTTACGCCAAGGGTTTCTTTGACACGACGCTCCCGCATGAGATGGGGCATATAATTTTCCGGGAATTCGTCGGATTTAATAACCCGGCCGTGCCTTCCTGGCTGGATGAAGGGGTTGCTTCTTTTCAGGAGCGCATGAAATTCGAAACTGCCGACCAGGTCGTCAGGGACGCTCAAGCGCAGGGTTCGTTTGTCCCCCTGGAAAGGCTGTCTTCCGTCAGCCCGTATTTCCTGCAGACGACTCAGGCGGTGCAGGTCTTTTATTCAGAAGGCATAAGCCTGGTACGCTATTTGATCAGGCAGTTCGGCTCTGACAGTTTCGTGAGTTTTTGCCAGCGGCTGCGGGATAAGCGGAACCTGGAAGAGGCAATAAGGATGACCTATAACTTTAACAGTGTAGCTGAATTAGAAAAGGCCTGGCTGAAATATTTAAAAAATGAGTAAACCAACGCATTTCATCGGCATAGGCGGGATAGGCATGAGCGGGATTGCCCGGCTCATGTTATCCCACGGGGAAAAGGTGAGCGGCTCAGACTTGAAGAGGACGCCGATCACGCAGGAACTTGAGAAACTCGGCGCCGCTGTTTTTATCGGGCACGACGGGCGCAATGTTAAGGGCGCCGGCCTCATCGTGTATTCATCGGCAATCAAAGAAGATAACCCGGAAATGATAGAGGCAAAGAGATTGAACATCCCGGTGATAAAGCGCGCGCAGGCATTGGCTGAGCTCATGAAAGATAAGTCTGTTATCACGGTTACCGGCAGCCACGGCAAGACAACGACCGCTTCTTTGGTGTCCTGTCTTTTGATGGAGGCCGGCATGTGCCCGACTGTAGCGATAGGCGGGATACTAAGGAACATCGAGAACAACGCCTGCCTGGGGAAGGGGGATTATTTTGTCGCTGAGGCGGATGAATCAGACGGATCTTTCCTGTATTATAAGCCGAAATATTCCATTATCACCAATATAGATTACGAGCACCTTGACCATTATAAGGACTTCAAGGCAGAGGTAGAGGCCTTTGGGGAGTTCATAAATAAGACCGAACAGGGAGGCTGCCTTTTCTGTTGCAGCGACGATGAGAATCTGCGCAGTCTGCTTGAGCGTTATCGCGGGAAATATCTTTCCTTCGGCTTTAATAAGGCCGACGTTTATCCTGAAAATATAACCATGGAAGGCCTTACGAGCGAATTCGATTGTAAATATAGAGGTAAACTGGTCGGCAGGTTCCGCCTTGCCTTGGGCGGGAGGCATAATATCTCAAACGCCCTTTCCGTGATCGCCCTTGGCCTGGAGCTCGGGATCGGCCTTGACGCAATAAAACGCAGCCTCAGCAATTATAAGGGTTCCGGACGCAGAACGGAGATAAAATTCAGGGACAAGGAATACCTGGTAATAGATGATTACGCGCACCATCCCACAGAAATAAAGGCGACGCTTGAGGCAGTCAGGAACCTTAAGGCCGGCAGGATTATCGCGGTTTTCCAGCCCCACAGATATACCCGTACCCAGCTGCTCTGGGACCGGTTCGGGCCAAGTCTTGATTTGGCAGACCATTGTATTATTACCGATATTTACCCGGCGAGCGAACCGCCTATAGAAGGTATTGACGCCCCGCGCCTGGCAGAAATGGTCAGAAAAAGTTCCGGCGCCAAGAAAGTGGAATACCTTAAAAAAGATGATATAGCCGGGCATATCATGAAGATCGTAAGGCCGGGTGACCTGGTGGTTACCCTGGGAGCGGGAGACATAGTAAAGGTAAGCGATGAACTGGTTGAAAGGTTTTCGGGGAAACGTTAAATTAAAGGAAAGACTCTCCGGCCACACATCTTTCAGGATCGGAGGCCCGTGCGATTATTTTCTGGAGCCTGAAGATAAAGAGGATTTGAAATTCTTGCTAGGACGCCTAAAAAGATATAAAATATCTTTCTTGGTCCTGGGCGCCGGCACCAATATCCTCGCCAGCGATAAAGGGCTGCGTAAGGCCGTTATACGCCTGAGTTCGCCTGATTTTACGAGGCTCACCCGGGAAGGGAATTATGTGGAAGCCGGCGCAGGATGTTTTCTTGCCAGGTTTATTTCGTTTACAAAGAAACAAGGCCTGGGAGGCAATGAATTTTTATCCGGCATACCCGGGACCATTGGCGGGGCCCTGGTTATGAACGCCGGAGGCGGCCGCCACGGATGGGCTTTCGGTGACCTCGTAAAAAGCGCGTCTGTCATGGATTATAACGGTAAGATAGCAACACTTAACAGAAAGCAATTAAGGTTCGGGTACCGCGAAAGCAATATTAGAAGATGCGTGGTCTTGAGCGCGAAGTTGAAGCTGGAGACAAAGAAAGTGGAGGAGATCGACAATAACCTGAAAGGGTATGTACGGCTCAGGAGAGGATCCCAGGACCTCGGCCGGCCTTGCGCAGGGAGCATATTTAAAAATCCCGGCAGCGAACCGGCTGGAAGATTGATAGAATTATGCGGGCTCAAAGGCAGAAGACTGGGAGGCGCAGGCGTATCCGTGAAGCACGCCAACTTTATCCTTAATTTAGGAAACGCGCGTTTTGCGGATGTATCCGGGTTAATGGGCCTCATAAAGCGCAAGGTAAGGGACAGGTTCGGCATTACCCTGGAGCCGGAGGTTGAGATATGGGCGTGAAAAGAAATAAAAAAACCGGGCTAGGCAGGATAGGGATTCTGATGGGCGGGCCTTCTTCGGAAAGGAAGGTCTCCTTAAAATCCGGCAAGTCCGTGTATGAAAGCCTCAGGCAATTGGGCCTTGATGTCGTAACGATAGACATCGTGACGGATAACGCTAAAGAGAACATAAAATTAATAAGGTCGAAAGAAATTGATTGCGCGTTTTTGGCGCTTCACGGACGCTTCGGGGAAGACGGGCAGATCCAAGAGATCTTGGAAAGCCTCTTTATTCCTTATACAGGCTCCGGCGTCTTGGCCAGCAGGCTAGTAATGGATAAAGTTGCTTCGCGCAAGGTCCTGGAGATACACGGTATCCCGGTGCCCGCGTATAAGATCATGGAAAGGCCATATTATAAAGGCAGCGATACTTTCTTAGGAGATTTCTCCGGTTTCCCGCTGGTCGTAAAGCCGGCAACGCACGGTTCGAGTATCGGTTTATCCATAGTCGATAAAAAGGAAAATCTGAAGCAGGCCGTGGAACTGGCTTTTAAATATGACGAACATGTGCTTATCGAGCAGTATATCAGCGGCAGAGAGCTCACGGTGGGGATTTTAAACGATAAGGCCCTGCCGGTGATAGAGATCATCCCGAAAGCCAAGTTTTTTGACTACGAGGCAAAATATCTTACCGGGACGACCGAATACCGGGTCCCCGCCAATATCAAAAAAGCGGTCTCCGGGCTAGTCCAGTCAACCGCTTTAAAGGCGCATAAGCTCTTAGGCTGTTACGGATGTTCGCGGGTGGATATTATTTTAAGCAGGCAGAATATCCCGTTCATTCTTGAACTAAATTCTATCCCGGGTTTGACTCCTACGAGCCTGCTGCCTAAGGCAGCCAGGGCAGAAGGCATAGAATTCTCCATGCTTTGCCTTAAACTCATCAAATTGGCATATGAAAAAACAAAAGAGGGTGTTCCCCGCTAAAATCATATTGGCGGCGGCCGCGCTGTTGGCCGTTTTTTTTGCGGTAAATTATTCCATCGTCCTTATCAAAGGAGCGGATTATTTCAGGATAAATGACGTCATTATCAGCAGCCAGGACCGGATAGACCTTTCTTACCTTAAGGGCGTAAATTTATTCAAGGTAGATCTAAAGGGGCTTTCAGCTTCCATATTAAGGGATTATCCGGCATTCAAGGCGATCAGGATAATCAGGGTTCTGCCTGACCGCCTGTTCGTCGAGTTTGTAAGGCGCATTCCCGTAGCCCAGATAAAATTATACAGGTATTTTTATACCGATACCGACAGTGTCTTGTTCGGCCCCCATTCGGATCCGGGTCAGGAGGAACTGCCGGTGATCCTGGGCCTTGAGACAAAGATCTTCGGGGCCAAGCCCGGGATAAGATATAACGTCAGGGAGTTGCAGCTGGCTTTGAGCATAATAAAAGAGGTCAACAGGTCCAGGGCGTTAAAAGATTATAAAATAGACAGCATCGATGTTTCAAGCCCGGGGTTTGCTTCGATCATGCTTTCTTTCCCGCTGCAAAGTCCGGTGCATCTCCAGCCCGGCGGCCGGGAAGGCAAAAGTGTCCTTGAGATAAAATTAAGCCAGGGGAACCTGGAGGATAAATTCAACATTTTGGGCAATTTTCTCAGCCAAAGCAACAATGACAGGTATAATATCAGTTATATAGACTTAAGGTTCAAGGAGCCGGTTATAAAGCTGAACAAGCGGTAAAAGCAAGGAGGGTCTGACTTTGGGAATTTTAAGCAGCAATTATATATGCACGGTGGATTTAAGCTCCAGCAAGATCGCGGCGCTGGTGGCCATAAAAGGGAAAAAAGGGATAACCGATATATTCTTTGAGAGCGCGGCTTCAAGAGGGATAAAGCGCGGCACTATTATCGACTCGATCGAACTTATCTCCTGTATCGAGGGAGTGTTAGGCAGGCTGAAGTCAAAATCCGGCGTTAATATCAAATATATTTACGCCAATGTCTCCGGACAGGACGCCTCGATGCGGCATACCCAGGCCATTATGCCGCTGGCCGAACGCGGCAATAAAGTCATTACTCTTTCCGACGTGGAAAAGGTCAATGACCAGGCCAGGATATTGGGTTCCAGCCTTGAAGAAGAGATAATCGACCAGATGCCTTTCAGCTATTCGGTCGATACGGCAAAGAACATTATAAATCCCGTCGGGCTTTACAGCCACAGGCTGGAGGTGGACCTTTACCTGGTCCTGGCGAAACTCTCGTTCGTTCAGACGCTTACCCGTTCGATCAATCAGGCGGGATTCGAGATAAAGGACCTGTTCTTTTCAAGCCTTGCCACAAGCAGGGCGGTATTTAACGACGATACAAAAAAAGGGCTGAATGTGTTTTGTGATATCGGCAGCGACATAACCGAGATCCTCATTTTCAACAACGGCATGCTTAAGAATATCGAGATCCTAAGTATGGGAGGCGACGATCTGACCAGACAGATCGCAGATGACCTTAAGATGTCCCTGGACCTGGCGGAAGAGGTAAAAAAATCCTATGCGTCCATAGGAGAATTGGCCGAGCCGCTCAGGGACAAGGAAATACTGATAAAAAAAGATAACATCTATAAGCCTTTGAGGCAGGGAGAGCTTTCCGACGCCGTGACAAAGCGCGCAAAATTGATGTCGGAATCTATAAGAGAAAGAATAGAGAAATCAGCCTCACCGAGAGACATCGATAGCTTTCTCGTCTGCGGCAGGACCGTATTACTGGAAGGACTGCTTGAGATGATGGAGAGTTCTATCGGGGTGCCGCTAAAGCTTGCCCATGTTGCAAGCCCGGAAATAGCCGCCTTGATAAAAAGGGACGAGGCCCTGGCGGGCTCAAAATACCTGACATACCTGGCTTCTTTAGGAATGCTGATCAAGGCAATGGACGAAGATATCCCCAAGTTTATTTCTGCCTTTAAACCCAGCCTAAACCCGGTCTTAAGGGTTATAAATAAGTTCAAAGAGGTTTATCAGGAATACTTTTAGTTGTCCGGCCCCTGATTAGATGCTATAATTTCTATTTTGAGGGATAACGTGGTTTTAGAGAATATCGCAAGGCTAAAAGGACGCATTGCCTCAGCCTGCCTGAAGGCCAACCGGGACCCTTCGCAGATAACCATTGTTGCCGCAATAAAAGGAAGGTCTCTCCAGGCCGTAAAAGAGGCGATTAGGTCAGGGATTTGCGACATAGGAGGAAACAGGGTCCAGGAATCCGTCCTTATATATAATGAGTTAACCAGCCAGCCGGATGACCAGTTAACGAAACAGCGAGTAAACGAGACAGCGAGTAAGCGGATAAAATGGCATATGATAGGCCATCTACAGACGAATAAGGCTAAAGAAGCGGTAAAGATATTCGGCTTGATACATTCAGTGGACAGCCTGCGCCTGGCGCAAGAGATAGATAAACGGGCGAGAGAAATCAATAAGGTCCAGGATATCCTGATAGAGGTAAAGACCTCTCCTGAGGAAACAAAGTCCGGAGTAGCTCCGGAAAGAACGTTAGAATTGGCAGGCCGGATCCTAAGCCTGAAAAACGTTTCCTTAAAAGGATTGATGACTATTGCCCCGCTCGTTGATAACCCGGAAAAGACCCGTCCCTGCTTCAGACAGCTGCGCGAATTGCTTGTAAAGCTGGGCTCAATGCCCGGCAGCAGCGGCTCGATACGGATCCTATCCATGGGCATGAGCGATGATCTTGAGGTCGCTATCGAAGAAGGTTCTAATATGATAAGGGTGGGCAGGGCGGTATTCGAAAGCTGATATGAATAAGATAATCGGCATAATCGGTTTTGGGAACATGGGTTCGGCGATAGGAGAACAAATAAAGTCCGATTATAAAGTTATCGTTTTCGATAAAGATCCGGCGAGATTAAACGGCGCTTCGGGCATCGCCATTGCAGGTGGTATTTGCGAGCTGGTGGATAAGTCGGATATCTGCGTACTCGCTGTGAAGCCGCAGGACTTCGAGCAGGTCTTGGGGCAAATTAGGGCCTGCGGGCATCTTACGGACAAGCTGTTTATTTCCATAGCTGCCGGGATCACAACTTCCTATATCGAGAAAATGTTGGGCGTCGTAAGGGTAGTCAGGGTGATGCCTAATTTACCCGCGAGGGTGGGACGGGGGATAAGTTGTCTTGCCAGCGGCAGGTTCGCCTCCGATACCGACCTTGAATTCGCCGATGACATGTTTGAATACCTGGGAGAGGTCACGGAAATTAAAGAGCCGATGATCAACGCGGCCACTGCCGTTTCCGGAAGCGGTCCCGCCTATGTATGCGATTTCCTGGTAAAGAAAAAAATAGATATTACAGACATCCCCGGAGAGCAAAAAGAGGAGTTCCTCAAGGAATTCGGCTCTGCCGCAAGGGACCTCGGATTCACCGACAGGCAGGCATCTATTCTTACGCGGCTGACGTGGGAGGGTACGATCGCTTACCTGAAGAGATCTTCCCTTTCGCCACGGGAACTGATAAAACAGGTTATGTCGAAGGGCGGGACAACGGAAGCGGCCTTTAAGGTTTTAGAGGCAGGAGGGACTCTCAAGGCCGCCATAGAGGCTGGACGCAAAAGAGCGGATGAGCTTTCAAAATAATTTCAATCGGGAGAAATAGATGGCTAAGATAGGCATAATCGGCGGAAGCGGTTTATATAAAATAGAAGGATTTAAAACAGAGAAACAGGTCTTGATCTCTACTCCTTTCGGTAAGCCGTCGGATAAATTTACCGTGGGGAAGCTGGAAGGCAGGGAAGTGGTATTCCTGCCGCGCCACGGGTCCGGGCACCGCATAAGCCCCTCGGAGATAAACTACCGGGCAAATATTTACGGGATGAAAAAGTTAGGCGTGGATACGCTGATCTCCGTTTCTGCCTGCGGTTCTCTTAAAGAGGAGCTTAAGCCCATGGATTTTGTCATTCCCGACCAGTTCCTTGACAGGACAAACAGCGGCCGCAAAATGACTTTTTTTGAAAAAGGGATCGTCGCGCACGTCAGTTTTGCCGATCCGGTTTGCAGTCGCGTTTGCGGATCAGTTTATGAAGCGGCAAAAAAAGCGGGGGTAGCCGTGCATATGGGCGGCTGTTATGTCAACATGGAAGGGCCGGCGTTTTCGACGAGGGCTGAATCAAACCTTTACCGCTCCTGGGGGATGGACATCATCGGCATGACCAATATGGCTGAGGCGAAACTGGCGCGCGAGGCCCAGATGTGTTACTGCACCCTGGCGGCAGTCACCGATTACGATTGCTGGTATCTATCGCATGAATCGGTCTCCGTTGATATGATCATCGCTAATCTCATGAAAAATATCGAGAACGCCAAAAAGATCATCAGGAACCTGATGTCGCTCCTGCCGGAATCAACCGGATGTTCCTGCAGGGAGGCATTGAAATACGCGATTGTTACCGACAGGAAATATATCACCAAAGAGACAAAAGAAAGGCTGAAGCTTATCATCGGAAAACATCTGGACAAGTAAGAGCCCGGTTTTGTTTGGTCTTCCGGCATAACCCCCGCGCTTTAAAAAACAAAGATCTTTAAGACCGCCTTGGGCATCTTTATATGAAAAACTTGCTTAAATACCGCGACCTGCTTTGGCAATTAGCCCTGCGCGATATCAAGCTGCAATACCAGCGTCCTTTCCTGGGTTTCCTGTGGATGCTGATCATCCCTTTTTCTACCGCCATAATCTATAAAATATTATTTTCTGATTTCTTCAGGATCTCCTCAAAGAATTACCCTTTTTTCATCCATCTCATTACGGCGCTCTTGCCGTGGAATTATTTTGCTTCTTCGGTGCAGAGGGCAAACCGCTGCATCCTGGAAAGCAGGAACATCGTCAACCGCATCCGGGTGCCTCTGTATTTACTGCCTGCGGCGGCGGTGCTGGTCAACCTGATAAATTTCCTGCCTACCTTGATCATCCTTTTCGGATTCCTTATCGGCTTTAAGGTCCAGATCAGCGCGATGATAATTTTCCTGCCGTTTGTTATTTTGATCCATTCTATAATGACCCTGGGGATCTCATTCGCTGTCGCAGGCCTCCAGGTGATCTACCGGGACGTGGAATATGTCGTCCAGATCGCCCTCATGACAATATTCTTTTTGACCCCGTCTGTTTATACCTTTGATGAGATCGCCGGCAGGGTAAGCCCGGCCCTGATAAAGATCTATATGTTAAATCCCTTCACGGGGATATTGAATTTATACAGGGCGGTATTGATCAAAGGATATGTGGGGGATCTGTCCGGTTACGGCACTTTTTTAAACATGGTCATTAACCCTCTGCTGTGGGGGGCGGTTTTTATCCTGGCAGGCTACGCGATTTTTAAAGCTTGTGAAAAGAAATTCTTCGATTTTATAAACATATAATCTGTTTTCCATGGAAGCGATCAGACTCAATAATGTCGGCAGGAAATTCCGCAAATTCATTAATACCGAAGTCCCTTCGGGCACGGATGATTTTCCCCGCGGGGCGCGCCATGCGGATGACTTTTGGGCGTTAAGGAATGTTTATATGAATATCGCCCAGAAAGAGATAGTCGCATGTATTGGCAGGAATGGCTCCGGCAAGACCACCCTTTTAAACATCATCGCCGGGACATTGCCGCCCAGCGAAGGGGAGGTTGCGCTCTCCGGCAGGGTCTCCGCGTTGTTGACCCTGGGCGCCGGGTTCCAGGATGAATTTACGGGAAGGGAAAACGTTTATTTAAACGGCTCTTTGCTGGGGTTGTCAAAAACGGAGATAGAAAAACGCTTTGGCAGCATCCTTGAATTTTCCGAATTGGGCGATTTTATCAACGCCCCTTTAGGCACATATTCTTCCGGCATGAAAATGCGCCTGGGATTCAGCATCGCGGTCCATAATGATTTCGAGATCCTGCTTACTGATGAGATCATCGCGGTAGGCGATATGTATTTTCAGAAGAAATGTTTTCAGAAAATGACCGAATTCAAGCGGCAGGGCAAGGCGATGTTGATCGCCACGCAGGACATGGAACTGGTACGCAGGTTCTGCGACCGGGCATATTTGTTCGAGGACGGCCAGGTCCTCTCCAGCGGCAAGGCGGGAGAGACGGTAGAACAATATGAGAAGCTTCTGAACAAGAAAAAGATATTATCGGAGAATTCCCGGTTGAAAATGGTCCGTGAGACCAAGCGTTGGGCGACCGATATCCCCGAATGGGGAAAAAGCGAAGGCACGGGAGAAGTCCTGATAAAAAAAATCGCCTGCCTTGGCAGATGGGGCATGGAAACGGACAGCCTCACCCCGGCGCAAAAGTTAACTATAAGGGTTTATTTCGAGGCAAAAGAGGCCATTGATAATTTCCATTTTGGTGTAGCGATATTCAGGGAAGACGGGGTCTATTGTTACGGCCCCAACACCAGGATCGACGGGCTGGCGCTGAACAGGATAGGCAGGGGTAGAGGGTATTTTGACCTTAAGATAAAAGAACCCCTGCTTTGCCCGGGCCAGTATTATATTTCAGTAGCGGTCTGGGATGAAAAAGAGGTCTTTGCGTACGATTATCACAAGGGAAAATGCAGGTTAGAGATAAAAGGCAGCAATCCCTCCGGGCAGTTGTTGTGCCTGCCCGGTTCCTGGGAAGGGCAGAGGGCGGATCTTGATGCGGATACTGAACCGGTGAATCTGTATTTGTCCGATAAGTGGGAGGGGCAGGGCGAACGCGCGGGCATACAGCTTGGTATCATAAGGTTCTTAAATAATTACGGCTCGGAAGATTCCTGTTTTGTCACGGGAAGGGATTTTAAGATCAAGATCGATTGTAATATAGCGGATACGGTTGATATTAACGGGTTTATCCTCTGGCTCGGCATTTACCGTTCTGACGGCGTATATTGCTGCGGTAAGGCGAAAAAAATATCATCCAGGGGCGCCCTTACCGAGGTCCTGGTTTTCCCTAAATTAAAACTTTTGCCGGGAGGCTACAGGGCGTCGCTATGCGTTTTTGACGCGCGAAAAAAAGCGCTTATCAGTTTCACGCACGGGTTGGCAGCATTCAATATGATTTCTGACAAGCAGGACCACGGGACAATTTATCTTGATCACCTTTGGTCCTGGCATATCCCTAAAGGAGCCTTATCATGAGCAAGAACCCTTCGGTCAGCATCATCGTTTCTCACCATAATGACAAATCCCTGCTTAAGGCATGCCTTGATGCGCTTCTTGAAGTTGACTATCCGAAAAGCAAAAGGCGCATCGTAGTGGTTGATAATTGTTCGGATGACGATTCGCTCGAATTCCTGCGCGGTAATTACGGGAAAAAAGGCGTCGCGGTGATAGAGAATACGGCCAATAACTACTGCCGCGGATGCAACCTCGGGATCAGCCGTTTTCCAAGCGATTACGCGGTTCTCTTGAACAATGATGTAAAAGTGAGCAAGGGCTGGCTGCGGGAATTAGTGGCTGTCGCCGAGTCCGATAACCGGATAGGCGCGGTAACGAGTAAATTACTGAATAGGGACGGTTCTATCCAGAATGCCGGCCTGGTTGAGATACCGGATTTCTATTGGGATGAACAGGGGGCCGGCAGAGAGAGAAAGGCATTTAACGAAATAATTGAAATTGACGCGGCCTGCGGAGCGAGTGTCCTATTCAGGGGTAAGGCCATCAAGGATGCGGGCCTCATTGATGAGGATTTTGTGATGTTCGCGGAAGACGTGGACATCTCGCTTAGGTTACGCAAAAAAGGGTGGAAAATACTGCTTGCCCCCAGGAGCCTAGCGTATCACAAAGTCCACGGCAGCTGTTGCGAATCCTTTGCCAGGGACGCTATTGAGAGGAACAGGCTGCTCATAATTGCCAAGCACTACCCTGAGAAGCTTTCATCTTCCCTGGTAGGATACGGCCACTTTTTAAATAAGGCCCGGCAGAAACTGACCGACAGGCTCACGGAATTGATCCCGCTTTTATTTAATAAATTAGTTAAAGAGCACGGTATTGAACTGGCTACTATGGCTATCAAGGATACAATGTCCGAGTTTAAGCGGATAAAATATTTTGAGGACAAGAAGCTTGAGACGGAACTTAAGCTGACTACGGATGATCTGATCGAGACACGCAAAGACCGCGACTCGCATAAGGCCGAAGCCGAATCACTCGTTAAGCAGGCAGCGGACATTAAAGAAGAGCTTGAAAACCTTTCCGTGAAATTAAAAGACGCCCTGGACAGGGTATTATTGAAAGACAGGCAGATAACCTCCGTCACACGGGAGCTGGATGATTATAGGGCACAGGTAGCCGTTGTTTCAAGAGAGCTGGCCGCGCAGACGGAGAAGGGCATTGACTCGGACAGATCGGTAAATGAGCTGAAAAAAATGTTGAAGGCATACGAGGAAGAACTAAATTTCCTCTCCGTAAAATTCAGGGAGTCAGCGGATAAAAACCTCCTTCACGAAGGCCGCATCATCAACCTTACCGGAGAACTGGACAGCCACAAGGAAGAGATAAACGTCATTTCCAATAAGCTCATCGACGCCCTCGATAAAGGCCTGGAAAAAGATGCCGTTTTTATCAATTTAACCGAGGAGCTTAAAAATCATAAGGATGAAATAAGTATCCTTTCCGGTAAGCTGAGCGAAGCCCTCGATAAGGGGCTGGAAAAAGACAATCGGTTGATCAGGCTGGAGGGTGAGCTGGATGATCATAAGAAAAGGTTGGGCGTTCTTTCGGGAGAATTGCGCCTTGCCCTTGAGGAAGGGTTGCGTAAAGATGACGCGATCGCGAAGCTCGAAAATGAACTAAGCCATCATAAAGAGGAAGTGCTCAATTTGGCCGGCAAACTGGAGGAGTCGCTGAACTCCGGGCTTATCAAAAGCAGGCAAGTTTCCCTGCTGGAGCGGGAGATCAGCGATTACAAAGAAGAGATAGCTGGCCTTACGTATAAGCTGCAGCAGAGCCTTGATGCCAGGCTGGCCCTGGAAAAAGAGCTGGAAGGCATACGTACTTCTACCGGGTTCAGGTTCCTGTTGAGCCCTCTTTGGAGCCTCCTCTGGCGGATAAAGATGATTTTGAAACAAGCCTTCCTTGTGCTCAAGGATGCCTTCTGGGGCGTTATGACTTTATTGATGATGCCTGCGCTGGCATTGCACTTTATTTTTTTCCTGTCGGTGCGTTTTATGGAAGATATTTTCGGAAGAGCTGTGCCGAAAGATAAACGCGAAATAATCCCTTTTAATAAGTTGGATGTCAGCATTGTCATCCCGGACTACAACGGCATTGAATTGTTAAGGAAGTGCCTCGGGTCAATTTTCCAGATCGATGAATTCAAGAATGGGCTGCATGAGGTGCTGGTTGTTGATGATGCCAGCAATTATGATATCGCCTCTTCCATCAGGGAAGATTTTCCGCGTGTGCGTGTGATCCGCAACAAACGTAACCTGGGGTTCGGAAGGTCCTCGAACCGCGGCATCAGAGAGGCAAAAGGGGAATTGATAGTCTTATTGAATAATGACATCATGGTCTCGAAAGATTTCTTAGAGCCGTTAAAGAGGCATTTCAGGGACGATTCTGTTTTTGCCGTTTCTCCCAAACTTTATTACTGGGACAAAAAGACCTTCAATTACGGGATGCACATGGGAAGGTTCCGTGACGGTTATTTGAGCCTCTGGAACGAAGCCGAGACTAAAAACGGCGACCGGGTATCGGAGACCGCGCCCACGGTCTTTGCGGTAGGCGGGGCAATGGCGTTTCGCAAGAGGGATTTTCTCTGGCTCGGAGGTTTTGATGATATCTTCCGGCCTAACTGCTGGGAAGATATAGACATTTCTTATCGCGCGCAAAAACGCGGATTAAAAGTGCTATATGAGCCGGGAAGCCTGATGTACCACAAGGGCGGGGCCACCGTTAATTACGCGCGCCATAAGGAGCTTAAGAACGAACTGTTGTTCATGTGGAAGAATATAACGGATGAACGGATGCTGCTGGAGCACTTCTATTATTTGCCGAAGTTTTTCCTTTGCGGCAAGCATAGCAGCCGCAGGGCGTTCTTAAGGGGCTACCTCTGGGCGTTCGACCATATGATCCCAGCCCTGGCGAACAGGTTCCGCGAGTCAAGGTATATTAAAAGAAGCGACAGGGATATTTTAAACAGATGCATGCTTTATTACCGGAATTTTATGCGCAACAATTTTACGCATAAGAAAAAGAAGACGGTCCTCCTTATCACGCCTTTTATCGTTTATCCCCTGAACAGCGGCGGAAAGCTCAGGATCTATAACCTGTATAAGCGGTTGGCAAAAAAATATAATTTGATCCTTTTATCTCTGATTCACGATGCAGCAGAAAAAGAACATGAGGCCCCGCTCCTAAAAGTATTCGATGAGGTGCATACTATCCACCCTAAGTCTTTAAGCAAAAACTGGTTCTTCCCCGGGAAATACCGTTTTTCCTACAGCGAAATGCTCATTCAAGAATTGAAAGAGATACAGGAGACAAAGGCCGTTGATATCGTGCATATCGAGTCCAACGAATTGCTTTATCTTGCCGGTTACATCAAATATGCTCCGGTCATCTATACCGAACACGATATTAGCATTCTTTTCCACGGCAACAGCTATTATAAAAAAGGCGACCATAGCGGCTTATCCAGGTTTGTCGATCATTTGAAACTGGTTTTTCATCATAACGCAATGTATAAAAAAGTGGATGAGGTCGTTGTTTTGTCACGCCAGGACGAAGCGGTGGTGAGGGCCTTTGCGCCTGAAAAGAGGATCTCGTTCATCCAGACAGGAGTGGACTTAGAGCATTTTCATTTCAGGGACCGGCAGCCGGCAGCAAAATCCCTGGTTTTCGTCGGGCACTACCGGCATTATCCGAACGAAGAGGCCGCGGTATATTTTTGCCGCGAGATCCTTCCGCTGATCCAAAAAGAAATACCGGATACGACCATAAAACTGGTCGGCTCCGGGCCCACCGAAGAGGTTTTAAGGCTTTCCGGCTTAAAAGGCGTTGAGGTCGTAGGAGAAGTGCTGGATGTTTTGCCGTTCCTGCAAGAGGCGTCTGTTTTTGTCACTGCCTTCAGGAGGAGCGCGGGGATAAAGGGCAAGGTCCTAGAAGCTATGGCAGCGGGTGTGCCTGTCGTATCGACAAGCCAGGGCGCCTGCGGGATAAATGCAAGGCATAATCAGGAGATCTTTATCGCTGACAGGAAGAAGGATTTTGCCGGGTACGTTATTGAGCTGTTAAGGGATGAGGCGCTGAATAAGCGTATTGCCCAGGCGGCAAGGAAGATAGCGGAATCGCAGTATGATTGGGACAAATTGGCATTGAAGCTTGAACGCGCATACCAGCGTATCATCACGGGCGAAGGTTACAGGCAGCAGGATCCCGCGGGTATCGTTGATGTAGCCGCGTCCGGAACCAGGGAGCCACAAGGCGGCTCTCTGCCGTATGATCCCGGGAAGATATCATCGATAGCCGGGAAAATCGACCGTATAGTCAAGATGAGCCTTGGCAAGTTAGGAGATAGCCCGGCAGCTTCGCACGCGCAAAATCCCGAAGAATTACATATCGAATTGACGCATTCCTGTAACTCAAGGTGCGTGACCTGTGATATCTGGGACTATCATAAACGGGAAGGCAGGCGTAGGAGCGATGAGCTTTCCCTGAAGGAGATCAAGGATCTTGTGCGCGGCTCAAAGGACCTTAAGAAGATCAAAACAGTCGTCCTCTCGGGTGGAGAGCCTTTTCTGAGGGATGACCTGGTTGATATCTGCG
>Ga0265297_10003917_pt1 | contig 25570 bp, 29 predicted proteins | sample Munlanlwell13791_FD_192502 | JGI IMG/M metagenome (GOLD analysis project Ga0265297, IMG submission 192502) | Leachate microbial communities from a municipal landfill in Southern Ontario, Canada - Leachate well 137-91 | ecosystem: Engineered > Solid waste > Landfill > Unclassified | place... | reverse complement strand
CATTTTCACCCCGCGCACGAATTCCATCTCCATAGCTCCGAGGCCGAGCTTTCTGCAGCATTCTATCCCTTCTGCAGTGCCTCCTTCGCATTGGATTGGTATGCCTGCAGGGCCGAAACGCATCATGGAGGAACTTCGGCGAACCGCTTAAAAACCTTATTTCCCATAGTAAATTCATGTACGGTGGATCGTTCGGCAGCATTGGAAGCACTGGCAACACTACTACCTGCTAATTTTATCTCTGGAATCCGCTTGGCGGGTGGATTCCGGACCAAAAAACAAATATTTTTCTGTTTTACGCAAATCTCGCGGAAAGAGAACAAACATAAAAACTGGAAATCGAGGCTGATGCACATGAGGATAATGACGGTACATGCGGATTACATAGAAGTGGAGCCTAAGCAGAAGGCGATAAGGGACGCCGAGGACGTGGAGCTGGAGAAGAAAAGGTATGAGGAAGTGCTCGTCGTGTTCACGTCCGTGGAGCAGGGCGACGAGGATGTGGAGGGGGTTGCTAAAAATACCGCAACTGAAGTTGAAAAGGTCGCGAAGCAGGTGAAAACGAGCAACGTGCTCATCTACCCGCTCGTGCACCTCACTTCCAAGCCATCCGCGCCGAAGGTGGCGCTCGCGGTGATAAAGAAGGTTGTGGAGCTGCTCGATGGGGCCGGCTACCAGGTCGAAAGTTCTCCTTTCGGGTGGTACAAGGGATACACTCTGAAGTGCAAGGGCCATCCGCTCAGCGAGCTCTCGAGGGAAATAAAGGCCGCGCTCGCAATTGAAGCAGGAGTGCAGCATGCCGGAACCCAGCCCATCCAAGAAATCTCTGCTTCGCTCAAGAGCGAGGAAAAAATGAAGAGCAAATTCCATATTCTCGGGCTTGACGGGAAGCTGAGCGAAGTGGATGCTTTTGATTACAATGGGCATGGACTGCTCGGGAAGTTCGCGACCTATGAAACAAAGAAAGTGAGGGCGTACGACCAGGAGCCGCCGCACATAAAATTGATGAAGGAGCATTCGCTCGTGAACTACGAGCCAGGGAGCGACCCAGGGAACTTCAGGTGGCTGCCCAAGGGAAGGCTCATAAAGAAATTGCTCGAGAGGGCGATAAGCGACTACTGCGTAGGATACGGGGCGATGGAGGTTGAGACTCCGATAATGTACGATTACGAGCATCCCTCGCTCAAGAAGTATTTGAACAGGTTCCCTGCAAGGCAGTACGTGGTGCTTTCTGACGACAAGAAACTGTTTTTGAGGTTCGCCGCGTGCTTCGGGCAGTTCCTCATAAGCCATGACATGGTGATGAGCTACAAGCAACTGCCGCTCAAGATGTACGAGCTCACACGATACAGCTTCAGGAGGGAGCAGGCAGGGGAGCTTGCGGGGTTGAAGAGGGTGAGGGCGCTCACCATGCCTGATATGCACACTATGGCCGTGAGCATGGAGCAGGCGAAAAAGGAATTCGAGAACCAGCTTGAGGCGAGCCTTAGCTGGAACGAGGGGCTCGGGCTTGATGAGCTTGAGGTCGGATTCAGGGCGCAGACGGATTTCTTCAACGAGAACAAGGAATGGTACGTGGGAATGGCGAAAAAAGTCGGTAAACCCGTATTGCTGGAGCTGTTCCAGGAAAGGTACGCGTACTTCATAACCAAGTTCGAGTTCAATTTCGTGGACGCGATGGACAAGGCCAGCGCTTTGTCAACTGTGCAGATAGATGTGGAGAACGCGGAAACCTATGACATAAGCTTTGTGGATGAGAAGGGGCAGAAGCAGAGGCCGCTCATACTGCACGCTTCGCTGAGCGGAAGCCTGGAAAGGGTGGTTTACGCGCTGCTTGAGAAGGAAGCGATGCGCATGAAGCAGGGAAAGAAGGCCAATTATCCGCTCTGGCTTGCGCCCACTCAGGTGCGCCTGGTGCCCATAGGGGAAAAACACCTTGCTTTTGCGATTGAGCTGCAGAAAAAGGCTGCTGGAAGGAGAGTGCGCGTGGATGTTGATGACAGCGGCGAGACTTTAGGTAAGAAAATCCGCAACGCCGAGATGGAATGGTGCCCATATGTCGCCGTAATCGGGGACAAGGAGATGGAATCCGGAAAAATTGCGGTGAGCGTGCGCGAAAGCGGCGGGAAGAAAGAGATGGGCTTTGAAGAGCTGCTTTCGGAAATTGAGAAAAGAACCGAAGGAACTCCGTTCGAGCCTATTTCATTCGGGAAAACTGTGGGTGCAAGGCCTGCAATCTGAACGCATTCTTTTTCTTTTTATTCAGTTTTTATTTTGCTTTTATCTTGATTTTTTTGTTCTTATTCAGGCTATTTCCCCACAAGCATGAGCTGCGCGAGAAGCGCCTCTATCTGTATCCGCTCATTGGCCCCTTCCACCAGCCGGAAATTGTACTCGCCTATGCGGTCCACGAGCTGGACCTTCTTCTTCTCGTCTATTTTGAGCTTGTCTATCTCGCGGTACATCTGCAGAAGTATGTCTTCTCCTGAAAGCCCGTAATTTATTATCAGGGAATCGAGCTTCTTCCTAGCGTCCAGGAATTTCCCGGAAAGCGAAAGCTCCATCATTTCCAGCACTTCCTTGGGCTCTGCCCGCGAGGAGATTTTGAACACCAGGTCCTTGGTTATGTGTTTTGAATGTATTGCCGCGCCCTGGAGCGCGTTTATGGACTTGCGCATGTCCCCCTCGGAAATGTAGTAAAGGGCGCCGAACGCGTCCTCGTCCACCTTGAGCCCCTCGGACTTGGCAACGTGCTCGAGCGTCTTCCTCACGTCAGGTTCGTTCAGCCTCAGGAACCTGAATATCGCGGTCCTGCTCTGGATGGGCTCGATTATTTTAGATGAGTAGTTGCAGCTGAGGATGAAGCGGGTGATGCTGGAGTGAAGCTCCATGGTCCTGCGCAAGGCGTGCTGCGCATCGGGTGTGAGCGCGTCAGCTTCATCAAGGAATATGAGCTTGAAGTCCGCCTTTCCCATGGAGACGCTGCGCGCGAAATCCTTTATCTTTCCGCGCACTACATCTATCCCCCTTTCGTCGCTCGCGTTGAGCTCCAGAAAATTGCCCATCATGTTGTCCCCGTAAAGCTCGTGCGCCAGCGCGATGGATGAGGTGGTTTTGCCTATGCCCGGAGGGCCAGCAAAGAGCAGGTTGGGCATGTTTTTGGCTTTTACGAATGCCCTGAGCGTCTTTATTATTTCAACCTGGCCAGTAATGTCTTCGAGCTTCCTCGGCCTGTACTTCTCCGTCCAGGGGAGAAGGTCGCTTTCATCCATAAAATCAACTTGAAAAACCGTTCCTTTTTTCCTTCGGGTTTGATGTATATAAATATATGGTCGCCTAAGACTTTTATGAGGGTGCTGTTGAACAACGAAGAGAAAAAAGTGGCTTTCGCAAAAGGCACTGTCGCCGGACTGCTCAAGAAAATGAAGATCGCGCGCGAGGAAGTGCTCGTGAAGGTGGATGGGAAGCTTGCGCCTGAAGACGCGGAGATAGGACCTGGAAGCAGGATTGAGGTAATAAAGGTAGTTTTCGGTGGGTGAATTGAGTATTCCTAAATGTTCGGCGTGCGGGAAACCTGCCGCGATACGGCTGGCGTACGCGGCGAGGCACCTGTGCGCAGGCTGCTTCGTGAAATATTTCGAGAAGCGCTTTTTGGACACGGTGCGCGAGTACCGCATGATAAGGCCGCGCGAAAAAATCGCAATCGGGCTCTCGGGAGGAAAGGACAGCGTGGTCTTGCTCCACCTGCTCGCAAAGCTCAGGAAAAAACTCCCTTTTGAGATTGTCGCGATTACAATTGATGAGGGAATCGCCGGCTACAGGAGCAAGACGCTCGCGGTCGCGAAGCAGGAATGCAAAAAACTGAAAATTCCGCTCAAAGTGCTGTCGTTCAGGAAAGGAACTGGCTTTTCGCTTGATGAAATCATGAAGAAGGAGGGAAACGCGTGCAGCTGGTGCGGGGTTTTCAGGAGGTATTTGCTGAATAGGGGCGCGAGAACGGAGCATGCGTCCAAAATCGCCATAGGCCACAATCTGGATGATGTGGCGCAGACCGTGCTGATGAATATGATGAGGAACGAGCCTGCGAGGCTTGCGAGGTTCCTTGAGCCGGTTTCAGAAGACGATGCGTTCGTGCCCAGGATAAGGCCCCTTATGAGGGCCCCGGAAAAGGAAATCGCGGCTTATGCAATGATGAAGGGAATTGGGATAAAATATTCGGAATGCCCATACGCATACCAGTCGTTCAGGCAGCATGTGAAAGGGCAGCTGAACGAGACAGAGGGGGAATACCCAGGGACGAAAATAAGGATATTGAAAAGCTTCCTGGAGATGGAGAAGCTGATGAGGGCCGGGTTGGGGAAGGGAAAAACCGAGATATTGAAATGCTCCAGGTGCAGAGAGCCTGCATCTGCAAATCTGTGCATGGCGTGCAAAATGATGGAGCGGCTCGGGCGCAGGTAGTGATTATGGCTTCGCTGGAAGAAAGGGTGGGAAAAATAGAGGAACGGAATGCGAAGGTGGAGGCTGACAAGGCATGGGAAACGAGCTATGCGAGAAGAGTGCTCATTTCCCTTTTCACCTACCTGGCAATAGCGCTGTATTTCCTTTACGCTGGATTGCCTAATGCGTGGCTGAACGCGATAGTTCCCACGGCGGGATTCCTTCTCTCAACGCTCACGCTGCCGTTTTTCAAGAAAGTCTGGGTGCAGAGAATTTACAAAGCACGGTGAGATTGGATGGAACTGGTTTTTCTGGGGACTGGGGGCGGGCGTGTAAATTTACTTCAGCAGAGGAGATGGACCGGTGGATTCAGGATAAACGGCTCCATGAACATCCATGTGGACCCCGGGCCCGGAGCGCTCGTGCGCAGCATTGAAGTGGGGCAGAACCCCATGAGCTTGGATGCGATAATCGTGACGCACCTGCACATCGACCACTGCTCAGACGCGAACGTGCTTTCCGAGGCGATGAGCAGGTACACGCTCAAGAAGCACGGGATAGTCATCGGGAGCAAAAATTCAATTGAAGGTGACCACAAAGGCGACCGGGCGTTCAGCAAGTACCATCTTTCAAAAGTGAAGGAAGTGTATTCGGCCAAATGGGGCGAGAAGAAGGTTTTCAGTAACGGAAAAGGTTCGTTTGAGATTGAGGTACTCAGGGCGAAGCACGAGGAGCAAACCTGCTTCGGGTTCAAGCTGGTCATGGACGGCCTTACTGTCGGGTACACGAGCGACACGGAATATTTTGAGGGATTGTATGAACAGTATAAGGGCTGCGACTGGCTGATAACGAATACAATGAAGCCGAGAAAGGACGATTACAAGGGGCATTTCACGAGCGACGAAACCATTGAGCTGCTTAAAATTGCGAGGCCCAAGATGGCTATTCTTACCCATATGGGGATGAAGATGCTGGACGAGGGGCCTGAGAAGGAGGCCGCGAGAATTGAAAAAGAAAGCGGAGTGAGAACTATCGCGGCTAAGGATAAGATGATTGTAAAGCCAGGGCTTGAGAAATTTTTCTGAGTTCAGTAGAATATGCTTGGCAGTCGAACTTCTTTGCAATGACGTAAGCATATTTGTGCTAAAAAGTGTATTTTTAAATATTTTGGTGCATATGGAGATACTAAACAGATTTTATGGTGATTGTATGGGGAAAACACTCCACAAAGTTAAAGGCCAAAAACCAATTCAATCGAAAACCGAGGCACCTGCGCGGGCTTTTATTCCCCATAGAGAGAAGGTGGTAACTGAATTGGGTGTGGCGCTTCACATGGCAGTCAAACGAGGGGACCTGGAACAAATAGAAAATTTGGTGGGGATGGGCGCGAATCCTAATGGATTGGAGTATGGGGACGGCGACTCCACACGCCCTCTAGTAACCGCTATTAGGTATGGCCAGTATGATGCGGCAAAACTTCTGCTCCAGCTTGGCGCTAAACCCGACTCAGCGTATGTCTGTGATTATGCATCTGATTTCTCGCTACTAATTGCCGCTGGGGCTGGTAAGGTAAAGCTGGTTAATCTCCTGCTGGAATATGGTGCAGATCCCAATAACGTAAATTTTGGAGAGCGGGTGCCATTAGTGTTAGCTGCTGAAAAGGGGCATTTTGAAGTGGTAGAAGCGTTATTGAACGCGGGTGCAGACCCAAATGCGAAGCATGGTTTAAGCGCGGAAAAAGCGCTTGATGCCGCTCTGCGAATATATGATTACAGGATGGCTCGCTTACTCATCGAGAAGGGAGCTACGGTTAGCGAGGAACACCTCGCGCGGTTTCCAAAATATGGGAATGATTACAGGCAGGGGGTTTTAGTGCAATATGATGACGGGTCTGAATGGACTTACCCACCTAATGAGGCGGCCACCAAATTCGCGAAATTTCTGGAATCCAGGGGATACACACTGCCCTCCCTCCAATGCTGAGAGCCGGAACACTGGGACGCACCAGTCAATCATGGATGCCTGCCCGTAGCTCAACTTCCATTCCGTCCAGCGCAGCAGAGCAGTTTTTGAAAATGCGCTTCGCGGCCTTTTCAGCCTCTTTTCTAAGGCTGATTTTAGCGTACTGAGTTGCGTCGAAATGGGTGAGCACAAGGCGTTTGGCGCCAGCCTTTTTTGCCATTTCCGCAGCCATTTCTGGATTCAGGTGCGGCCACTCCGTGTGAGGCCGCTTTCCAGGAGGAAACGAGCACTCGCTTATGAGTAAGTCCGCATTTTTCGCAAGTTTGAGCATGTTTTCGCATTTCCTGGTGTCTGTGCAATAGGCAATGGACTTTCCGCCTAAGCTGAACCTGAATCCGAAGCAAGGGTCTGCATGCACCAGTGGAAGCACCTGGACCTTATATGGGATGCTATTCACGCCCTCTTTCAGGCCGAAAAGCTCCAGGGAGCAACCGAATCTGGCAAGGTCTTTTTCATTCGCGGTGAAGGGGTGCGCGATTAGCTTTTTTAGGGCTGGAAGATAGGATTTATGCACGAATATTCTCACTTTGAAGCCTTCGAGCTTTGCGAGCGTGTGCAAACCTGAAACATGGTCCAGGTGCAGATGGGAGAGGAAAACATCAATTCTGCGGGTTTTCCAGAGTTTCGCAATTTCGGAAATGTCCTGGAAGCCGTCTCCTGCGTCAAGCGCTATGAGCCGGCCTGGCGCGGAAATGGCGGTGCATACGGTGTAGCCGCTTTCGCTGGAGTACCAGCCGTTGGTGCCAAGGAATTTGAGCCGGACCATAGCAATCATTGCTTGCGCGCATAGAAATAGGCAAATGTGGAGAAGAACGCAAGGATTGCAAGGGAAAGCGGGCAGGCCGCACCTTTTGCCGCAACGCTTGAGTTGCCAGTTTCAACGTCCAGCTTCACTTCGTAAACCATGGACTCGTTGAAGGAAAAAACAGTCTTTGGCAGTGAGTAGTTGGATTCTCCGGGGAGCCGATATATGAAATACCCTATGTCTGGATAATAGCAAGGGTTCAGCTTGTAGAACCAGTCGTCGTTGGTGCACCTGCCGCTGGAGCAGGTCATGTTTATCTCGCGCTCGCCTACGGGGGAATTCGACGCCCCTTCAGCCGCGCACACGAAAACCATGTCCAAGGCGCCAGCGTAGGGCGCTCCTGCCTTTTCAATATTCACGGTGATTTGCGGCTTTGGCGGAGACGGCCCGGCATCAGCGAAAAGCACGGTTCCCAAAAGGAGCAATGCGAGCAAAGCAAGTTTTTTCATGAAATGCTATCTGCCCTGAGATTATAAAAGTTTGCATAATAGATAATATTGGGCCCGGATTTTTTCAAATCGGGCCGGGTACTCAACAATTTCTCCGGTACACATCGGCGAAAAAGGTGAAAATATGGGAATTACTCTTTATCTGGGCAGGAAGAATGGCAAAATCGCAGTGAAGGAGCCGCAGGACGTGAGTTCCCTGGCGAACGGATTCTACGGAACCATGGAAAAGGGAATTGTTTACCTCCAGCCTGAGGAAGCGATGTACATGCTGGACATAAGGAACGCGAAATGCGTTGATGAGGCCGGGAACACCCACACGTTCAACGACTTGGCTTCGCTCTTTCTGAAGAAGAAAAAGCTTCTTGCCCGCTACCTCACGTTCAAGGACTGGAGGGACAGGGGGCTGATGGCCAGGCCGAGCAGCGAGGCTGAGGGAAACTACGGGAGGACCTCGGCAAAGAGATACAAAGGCGGGGAGTTCAAGATTGACTCCTACGCGCTCCAGGGGGTTTTCTTCCTGGACGACTTGATAACGGTAATTGATGATGAAGCCAGCGGGAAGGAGCTTTACGAGAAATACTGGATCGGGCAGTTCGGGACTTACAAGGCGGCGCATAGGGGGAAGATAGCAAAATTAGATGTGTATGAGACGATTTATCTGCTCAAGCACGGGAACCTTTCGCTCAAGAACGCGAAGCTCGAGGACGTGTGGGCCGAGGCAGATGAGAGGATAAAGTATTTCGAGGATATGTATTCGGTTTACGAGGACTGGAGGAAAAAGGGGTACGTGCTCAAAACCGGCTTCAAGTTCGGAACGCATTTCAGGATTTACTTCCCCGGGGCTTCGCCTGTGCGCGAAAATGACGAGTGGATACATTCTAAGCACGTTGTGCACGTGTTTTCCAGGAAAAGCAAGATGCTCATTTCCGAGTGGTCCAGGGCGATAAGGGTTGCGCACTCGGTGAAGAAGACATTCATACTTGCAATACCGGGGAAGAAGCTGGATATAAAAGTGAATGCGAAACGGCCTAGGCTGGACTTCTTGCTATTTCACAGGAAGAAGGGGGGGATTGAAACCCCTAAAGACGGGCAGCCGCGCTTTCTCATGTACTCGCTTTCAGAAGATGAGTACATAGGAGGGGAAGAGCTGGCGGAGGCACTCTTTGAAGCGAAGCATTACGGGCTTGAGGTTTTGCTCGCGATATCGGACAGGGAGAGCAGCATAACCTATTACGCGGTGAAGCGGATAGACCTGCCTGGGAGCGATTACGAGCATTTCGAGATAGAGTGGATGCAGCCCTGACAGCAAACTATTAAAAAACGAGTGCGCATAGATTATTTCGCCCTATCATTCATGCCACGGTAGCTCAGCTGGGAGAGCATTCGGCTGAAGAATCCCGGATTCGAAAATCGAACGGGAAACTGGAAACCGAAGGGTCGCTGGTTCAAATCCGGCTCGTGGCAACTTATCTTATCTCTGCAGGAGGCACAACCTTTATTTACCTTATCTGGTTAACCAAAAACAGGTGGTGCAATGGCAACCGTTGAAGAAGTGCTCGAATTCATGAAAACAAGCGATGCAAAATGGGTGGATTTGCAATTCGTTGGCATTGACGGGCAGGTTTATCACAAGAGCGTCCCTGCAAAAAACGTGAACGAAGAGACGTTCGCGAGCGGCTTTGAGACTGAATTAGGGGAGGTTTTCGGATTCACTGGAAAATCGCTGGCGCTCCTGCCTGACCAGGACACTTACGCGCGGGTTCCGTGGGAAGCCAGCACTATGAGAGTAATTTCCAACGTTTACACCATGCCTGAGAAGGAGCGGTTTGCAAAAGATTCAAGATATTCCATAGAGAGGGTGAATATAAATGCCAAGGCGATGGGCATAAGCGACGTGCAGGTAGGGTGCGATGTTGAATTTTACATATTTGATAATGTGACCCTGGAGAAGGTGGCCAATGACAGGGGGCCGAACTACCTGGTTGAGACGCACGAAGGGAACTGGAATCCTTCACCGTATTTCAACGCCAAGAACGGGGCTTACATAGGCCAGCCACACGACACGCTTTACCCTGCGAGGACGCAGATTGCGGAGCTCATGGACGAGACGTTTAGGTATGCAGTTGATTCGCACAGCCACGGGAAATCAGCGAACGGCCAGCAGAGGATGAAAATCAGGGAATACAACGCGAAGATGGCCGCGGACGCGCTTGTTACGCTGAAATACGTGGCGAAGAATACTGCTTTTGTTGCGAACAACATAGCGACGTTCATGCCGCTTCCGATTGCAAGCGACAGGGGAAACTCTGCATACATAACGCAGAGGCTCAAGAAAGGGAATGCGAACCTGTTTTACGACGAGAAGGACGATTACGCGCAACTGAGCCAGAACGCGCTTTATTACATTGGGGGGCTGCTGGAGCACGCTGAGGCGCTCTGCCTTTTCGCCATGCCTACTACGAATTCGTACAAGAAGATGCGGGCAGACCCGAGATACTCGGTGTGGGGCAAGAGCCAGAACGCGCTCGTGCAGGTTTCCGGAGCTTACAAAAGCGAGGATAGGGTGGTTTCCTACTGCGGGGCGGATTCGTCCATAAACCCATATCTTGCTTACACAGCCGTTGTGGCCGCAGGATTGGACGGAATAAAGAACAAGACCGACCCTGGGAAACCGGTGGACGAGAATCTTGCGGATTTGGATTCCAAGCGCGCAAAGGAGCTTAAAATCAAGCCATTGCCTTCCAGCATAACCGAGGCCATAGCAGCTTTGGACAGCGACAACAAGTTCCTGAAGGGCTTCTTCTCCCCTGAACTGCTTGGCGAGTACCTGGAAATGAGGCTTTCCGAGCAGAAGGAGAATGAGAGAAGGCCCACTGCGTTTGAAATAGAGAAGTACTTTAATAGGTAATTCTGGGCTGGAAACGCTCAATAGCAGCCGATATTGTAGATGCTCAGCTCCAGTTTTCCGCTGCTTTCAAGCTCCTTCAGGGCATCGGCCAGGAACGCCTTCCTGATTCTTAGGTAGTCCTCCTTCCCGAGCTCGCTGTTTCCGACCGCGTATTTCAGGTTTTTCGCATTGAAGCAGAATAGCGAGTCGTTGACGTTTTCGCAGTTATGGCAGAACATTGAATTGGAGCAGTCGTGACATCCGTCCATCTCGAAGCACACGGAGAGGTTGGTGGAGTAATAGCAATTTATCACGAATTTGCTGTAGAGCGCGAGGAAGCACCCGAACGAGTTTTCGGTGAACGAGCTGTATATCTCGCAGCCGCAGTTCTTCGCGAAGTAACAGTCCACGGTCCTGTAGGAACTGTTCAGGTTGAGGAAGAAGTTGGATTCCAGGTTGTTGCTGCTCTGGCCTTCCTGGGATTCACCGGAGAAAAGAGCGATTTCAGAAGCTTTCCTGCCGAGCGCATGTAGCTCGTGCGGCAGTTCAGCTATTTTCATGTTTCCCGCCTTCCCCAGGAAATCCATGCTTATTATGCGCTTTTCTGGGATGAACTTCGGTATAGAATAACCAGGAAGCAGGATGGTTTTCCCGTTGTCTGAAGCGTGCGCAATCCGCCTTTTGGGCATGTTGGAGAAAAGCCATTCCTCGTATCTTTCTATTGGCCCGAGCGGCCTGCCGAAAATCAGGGATGCGGTGCTGTCGAATGCCTTCTGCACCGGGTTCTTAATCATGGCACACCATCTCCACCAGTGAGGGCAGTGTTCCAGATGCTTTGAGCTCCGATGCCATCTGGGCGAGCAGTTCCTTCTTCATTTCAGCATATTTATCTCTCCCGAGCTCGTTGTTGCCTATCGCATGGTTTTTGCTCGTGAGGTTGAAGCAGAAGAGCACATCGCGGCAGTTTCTCGCATAGTAGCTGTAATAAACGTCGCTGGAATGGAGGATGAGGCCACTCTCAAAGGCGCGCACGCTTGTGCCGACCTCGGCGCAGTTTATGCAGAAGCTGCTGTCTCCCCCCGAAGAGCAACCGAAGAGGTATTTGCTGTCGCGTATCAGGTTCGAATAGGCTATGTACTCGCAGTTGAAGATTTCTGAGGAGTCCAGCACATAGGTGGAGTTTATGCAGTTTTCCGAATTTTCTACGAATTTTGACCTGCCCAGCATCTTGTTGCCGGAGTAGTACACTCTTTCCCCTATAGACTGCATGAGAGAATCCATATCTTTTATGTCGTTTATGGAGAGCGGCTCAAACTTAGAGACTCTTTCGTGTTCAGCGAAGGAAACGAACTTCGCCCCGTTGCAATAGGGTGCAGAATAGAAAACGTCGCTGCCGCTGAGGGCGGACCTGGATTTTGAGAGCGGGTCGATGTACCTAGTGAGGAAACGCTTGCGGTCTGTGAGATCGCCCATTTCGCGCCCGAAAAGGATTCTGCATGCGTTCTTCCACTGCTTGTCGATGGGCGACAATGCATCAGACTGCGTTTCCATAATGAATCCCTCTTCATCAACCCAGAACTGAAAACCGGAAACACATAGGTGATGAGGACTTGGGCCCGCCCGGAATCGGACCGGGAGTCTCTACCGTGTCAGGGTAGCGTCATCTATGGCTAATTGGGTTCTTTGAAATGCGTCCCATCTAGTAACCATTCGACTACGAGCCCATAAATGGAGTATTTAATTCAACTCCAAACAGTTTAAAACGTTTTTTAACTCCTAACCGAGCGAGATTTCGACCATATCGCCGTCTTTCTTTCCGAGATGCTTTTTAAGATTAGAGGAAGCCGCGATTTCTATTATTTCTGGGGGATGATGGGTGCGGGCAGGAATTATGAGCGCGGATTTCACTCCGTCCACGGTGCAGGAGTATGCGAAAAGGTCCCCGAAAGTGCGGTCTTTGCTCTTGAAACCTCTTATTATTGCGGGTTCGGAATTCTTCACGAACGCGGATTTCACTGCGAGCTGGCCTTCGGAAAGGCTGATGTTGAGGGTGCCTTCGTACGGCGTGAAGCCAAATTTCTCGGCAATCTGCTTCTTGTACTCTGGAAAAGAGAGGTAATAGCGCCCTTCCCCGAAACCAGATGAGATTGCGCCTGAAATTGTTGAGGTTTTCGGCTCAAACGCGCTTTTCAGGCCAACATAGACTTCGCGGACCGCCTCCAATCCGGACGGAGTTAACGAAATGCCGTGCGGGCTCCTTGAGATAAGCCCCTGTTTTTCCAGTTCACGGAGCCTGAGGGATGCGTTCTGCTGGCTCATGCCCAGCATGCTGCCCAACTCCAGAGTGGTCAGCTTTACCGGGGAACGGTGCGCGCCTTTTCTCGCAAGCGCAATCAGGAGCTCGTCCATGAATTGATTTCTTGTGTAGCTTTTTTAAAGCAAGGGCGAGAAATATGCTTGTGATGACATGAACAACCTCTGATTTGTGATGAGGTCAACAGCGTCTGATATTATATTTGATGAGGCCATCCTCAAAAAGCAAAAATGAGATGGAAACATGCTCCGCGCAAGCTTTATCGGCAAGGACCTATCGAAAGCCCTGGAAAGGGTGTTCAAGCACGTGCCCCTCCATCCGAACGTGATTACGCTAGGTTCGGTGCTTTTCGCGGCCGCAGGGTATTTTGCGTATTCCTATTCGCAATGGGGCGCTGCCGCGCTTTTCGCGCTTGCGCTGTTCCTGGATGCTGTGGACGGAGCGGTTGCAAGGGCAAGGGGGCTGGAAAGCAGGAAAGGGGCGTTCCTGGACGGGATTGCGGACCGGCTGGTTGAGTTCTGCATAATTTTAACTCTTATTTTGCAGGTGGACATGCCGGATTTGCTCGTCGGGAAGGACGTCTGGCTGATTTTCACGCTGTTTTTCGGGACGTGCATGACCAGCTTCGTGAAGGCTTATGCAGAGCACAGGCAGATAATGGGGCACATGGACGCGGTGAAGATGCCTGGATTGCTTGAGAGGGCTGAGAGAAGCGTACTGCTTGTGGGAGTTTTCGCGCTTGCGGTTGCGAAAAACGAGTGGGCCGCCCCATTGCTTGCAATCACTGCTTTGCTCTCTATAATTACGTTCGGGCAGAGGTTTTTGCACGCAATGCTGGCAAAATCAAAATGATTTTACAGTTTCTCCAAGCCCTTTTTCAAGCGCATATTCGGAATTGAAGGAGAGCAGCTTGGATGCTTTTGAGATGTCTGCGTAGGAATGGAGGATGTCCCCTTTTCTCGGGGGCTGCAAAACAGGGTCGGCTTTTTTGCCCATCAAAGAAGCTATTTTCTCCAGAAGCGAGAGGATGGAAACAGGCTTGCCTGTTGCGATGTTGAAGGTTTCGCCTAAAGCGCCCTTGGCTGCTGAAGCCGCAAGGACGTTTGCGCGCACCACGTCCTTCACGAATATGAAATCGCGGGTCTGACTCCCGTTTCCGTAAATCACGGGCTTGGAGCCGGATTTGAGCGCGGTTATGAATTTCGGGATTACGGCCGCGTATGCTGAATCCGGGTTCTGCCTTGGCCCGTAGACGTTGAAATACCTCAAGCTGACTGTTTCAAGCCCCTGGCGATGGTAAGATTCATGGGCGTGCTTCTCGTTCTCCAGCTTTGTCTGCGCGTATGGGCTCAGGGGGTTCGGAAGCATGTTTTCGTGCAAAGGGGGTTTGTTGTTGCCGTACACTGCTGACGAGGAAGCGAGAATCACGCGTTTTGCCCCGCATTCCTTTGCGGCTTTCAGCACGTTGAGCGTTCCAACAGTGTTTATTCTTTTCGCAAGCTCTGGTTGTTCCACGCTCTGGGGCACTGAAACCATCGCAGCGTGGTGGAAAACATAACGAACATCCTTCATCGCTTTTTTCACTTCTTCGTAATCGGTAATCGAGCAGTTGAATATGTCCAAGTCTTTTGCGAAAGGAAGTATGTTGGATGATTCTTTGGAACTGTCCAGTATCGCGACGCTGAAGCCCTTTTGCACGAAATGCTCGGCTATGTGGGAGCCTATGAAGCCTGAGCCTCCGGTAACCAGAATGCGCTCCATTTTCAATCCTCTATAACCAGCTTGGTTTGCTTTATATTCTCTAAAGTTTTCCACTTCTTTCTTATGTGCTGGGCTATGCGCGTAAGACTCTCTTTATTTTTTAGGAACGCAATTGTTTTTTCATCGCTCGGGTAGCCTGAGCCGAAATCCCCGAATTGGGAGCGAAGTTCGGCTATGCGCTGGTCCCTGAGGACTTTTGCGCATATGCTTGCGGCTGCAACTATTGGGTGGTTCTCGTCTGCCTTGTGCTCCGCCTCGTACTTTTTTATCCCGTAGCGCTGCATCCTTTTCGCGAAGACCCAGGAATAGCGGTCCGGCAGGTCTATTTTCACGTTCGCGTCGCCGGTGAGGTTCTTTATCAGCTTCGCTATGAACATCGCCTCTATTTCGTTAAGGGTTTCCTTTTCCATGAGCGTGTTGAGCTTCTCTGCACCTAATTCCACGTAGTCTATTTTGCCCAGATGCTTGAGTTTCGCGAATATTTCTTCCCTCTGAGTGGGACTAAGCTGTTTGGAGTCTTTTTTGCACAAGGCGTTTATTTTGGATTCGTTCTCGCTTGGGCAGGAGAAGAGCGCGATTACCATGGGGCCTATTACCGGCCCCCTGCCAGCCTCGTCTATACCGGCAATCACAACCATGCTTTTACAAGGGGTTGAAAATTATATAAGAGTTGGCTTTTCGAGATAACGGCGGGTTTTAAAAGGATTATACGCATAAATAGCTAATATAACACAGGTAGGTGATTTCATGAAGGAACTAATGCTTAATAGTGGGGTTGGTGCAACCCCTCGGGAGAGATGGCACACCACCCAGAGGATGAAGAGAATCAGGGTTAATCCTGCCTCGAGAAAGCTTCATCTGGAAGCATTGGTCAAAGAATGCGCAAATGTCGGGCATTTGGGGCCGGTGCTTACGAAAGATGAGAAAGATAAATTAGAGGCCATGAATAAGCTCAAATTGACTTTTGTTGAAATTTTGAAGAAAAAAAGGGTGCAACTTGCCGGAGAACAGGAAGGCTTATTTGGAATTTCGATGGAACTCGAGAAAGAGAAGGGCAAATATATCGTTTATCATTTGGGGGACACGGTGCTGGTGGACAAGCCGCAGAGCCTCGGAGTGCCTAAAAAGGTTTCAGAAGCCATGGCAACAAATGGCGTGCAGGTCACTGCGACTGTGGTTGACCCGAAAACAAGACGCTAACGGTGAACTAATGATATGCCAAACACAACATCATTTTAAGCCAATTCAGAAATGGAAGGCGCCACGGGACAGATTTTTGGGAAAAGAACTGAGAAAAAGCGGGAATGGAATTAATGCTAAGTTCGCAAAAAAGGATGTTGCCTGCGAAAACCGATTTTCACACATGGACCTCAGGGAACTTGGATTGGAGCTTTTTAAGGCTGTAGAGGAACGAAAAAATATTGATCTGAAAAGATTGGTTGAAGAGATTTCAAGTCGCGAACCTAAGGGTATCGCGCAGTATTGTTTGCAGATGCATAATGGTAAAGTTCATGTTGTCCTCCCAAAAGAGAAGGATAAACTGGTGCGGAGCGCTACTTTAGACGAGATAAAGAATATGGTGGAGGGGGATAAACTGTTTGTAGATTCTATAGTTGGTATATGCAATGCTAGCGGATATACTGTATTAGATATCGTTATGAGCATACGCAACTATTCAGCAATTAGGGTTTTGGAAGCTGCGGGCGCAGGTTTTGGAGATTATTTATATGATGAGAATGCATGCAAAGATTACGAAAAGTGGGAGAAACAAAAGGAGATGCAACTAGCACGAATGGGCATAGGTTCTAGTGTTCCAAGTCGCCGAGACAAAGTACAGAAAATACTAGACGCAAAGCTTCTAAGATTTATCCAAGAAGACGCGAATCCAGTTAAAATACGCAAACTCATAGAGCAAGGTGCAGACGTAAACGTTGTGGATACGTTCCACAACACAATGATTGCACATGCCATATTGACCGGCCGTTTTAAGACGGTCAAGCTTCTTCTGGATGCAGGGGCGCGAGTAGTAGAACAATCAGTGAGTGGGCATAAAACGGCAATTGGATGTGTGAATGAGGCACTCGAAGAAGCAAGAGCGAACGGCAACTTAGACGTTTATAATTTGGTCAGGCAAAAGGTATTCAAGCAACTTAGGGAAAATTAAGAAAAAGAGACAAAATCAGAAAGTTATTCGTAGACGAGGTTCCTTTTCTCCACAATCACAAAATCCCCGACCGCGGTGACTGCCTCGTAAGGAACGTGAATCATCCCGTCCTCCTTCTTGAGCTTGTTCGCGCTCTCGCTGTCCGGGTTGGGCTCGATAACGAGATTCTCAATCTTGCCTGTGAGTTCGTTTATGTTAACGTCCACCAAGCGCCCGAAATCCTCTCCGTCGTTTGTTATCAGTTTTTTTCCTGAAAGCTGCCTTGCGATAAGGTACTTTGCCATTGAAACCACCTGGGTTGAACGCTATACTATTACGCAATAGCTTTTAAATTATTGCGTGAACTCTTCGCGTCCTAGGGAGTGGGGGATATAAGGAAGAAAAAATATATTAAGTTATGCGGAATGCAGAAACTGCGTCATCAAACGCTTTTTCATAGCTTGCACGGTCTACTTTTCCGTTTGGAGCCGAGAAGACATTGAGGAGCACGATGAAGTAATGTTCCTGCCTGGAAAAAGCTGCGAAGCGGCTGTACTGCTCTATTCTTCCTGAATCTGAAGAATAAGAGAAATGCAATATGCGTTCGCTTGCGCTGAGATTGTTCACCAGGATGGCGCGGCTGGACTGGTTGATTATAGCTATGTCTGTGCGGGACTTCACGAATTGCGTGAAAAGGCTGCGGGTCACGTTCTCAGGGGGAGTGCTGGAATTGCTGTAGGTGCTAAGCACGATTAACTGGGCCGCACCATCGGGGGAGGAGAAAACCACGCGCATTTCATCTTCGTAAACCGACCAGCCGAACGGGTAAACCGTGGAAAAGCCCTTGAATTTGTTCTCGTATTGCTGGCCGCCGAGGCAGCCGAGCATGAGGAACGCGGCCGCGAAGAGCAGCGCTGGGAAAAATAGCCGAAAACGCATTATGGGGCATCTCAAAAAATATTTATAATGTATGGCTTTCTATAGCATGTACAACTGATTTTGGGTGGGCATATGAAGGTTGCGATTTCAGGGTTCGGGAGGATTGGGAAGACGTTCCTCAGGGCAGCTGTGGCGCAGGGCGCGCTGGGAAGGGATTTCGACGTGGTTGCGATAAACACGCGGAGCAAGCCCGAGATGCACGCGCACCTGTTCAAGTACGACTCCACTTTCGGGAGATTCGATGGGACTGTGGAGGTGCGCGACGGATTTTTCATAGTCAACGGGCACAAGATAAGATGGATACAGGAAAAGGACCCGCTCAAGCTTCCGTGGAAGGAGCTTGAAGTGGATGTGGTGCTGGAAAGCAGCGGGGAGTTCAGGAGCAGGGAGGACGCGGAAAAGCACATCGTCGCAGGGGCGAAAAAAGTCCTTATTTCGGCGCCTGCTGAGCAGTGCGACGCGACCATAGTCCCTGGGGTTAACGACCAGATTCTGAACAAGGAGCATAAATTGTTCTCGCTCGCCAGCTGCACCACCAACTGCCTTGCCCCGATATTGAAGGTAATCGACGAGAAATTCGGAATAGAGAGGGGGTTCATGAGCACTGTGCACGCGTACACGAACGACCAGCGCATACTTGACGGGAGCCACGAGGATTTGAGAAGGGCGCGAGCAGCTGGAGTGAGCATAATTCCCACCAAGACAGGAGCCGCGAAGGCTATAGGGGATGTGCTGCCCGCACTCAAGGGGAAGCTGGATGGGGTCGCGTTCAGGGTCCCGGTTCCGGACGGTTCGCTCAACGACATCGTGCTCCTGGTGAAGCAGGAAACCGACGCGAAGAGCGTGAATGCCGAGCTCAAAAGGGCGAGCGAAAATGAGCTTAGGGGAATACTGGGATACAGCGAGGAAGACCTTGTTTCACGGGATATAATAGGAACCAGGGAAAGCGCGATAGTGGACTCGAAGCTGACTAAAGTCATGGGGAACCTGGTGAAAATCTCGGCATGGTACGACAATGAATTCGGGTATTCGAACCGGCTGGTGGATTTCATAAGGAAGCTTTCTAAGTGATGAAGTGGATGTGGGTAGGTTGACGCTATGAAAAAGAAACTTGGAACCGTGCCTAAGCATATCGCCATCATCCCTGACGGAATTTGAAAAACCGCAAACAGGAGATGGGCGAACAAAAACCACGTGAGCATAGTCGAAGGGTACGACAAGGGAATACGGAAGATAGGCGATGTGCTGAAATGGTGCAAGGAGCATGATGTGCGCACGCTCAGCATGTGGGGATTCTCAACGGACAACGCGCGGAGGAATCCCGAGGAAATAGAGAAGCTCTTCGGGCTTTTCAAAAAATATTTGAACGAGATTATGGAGGAGGACAGGAAAAAGAGTGGGAAGGAGCGGGGCAAGTATGATGTGAAGGTGCGGTTCCTGGGCAGGCGCGCGCTGTTTCCTAGAGAAATACAGGAGGCGATGGGCAAAATTGAACACCTGACCAGGAACAACAAAACATATGAGTTGAATCTGCTGCTCGGCTACGGAGGAAGGGAAGAGATTGTGGACGCCGTGAACGAGATAATCAAAAAAGGCGTGAAGCAGGCGAATGAGCAGACGATAGATGAGAACCTTTACACTGCCGGGATAAGGGATCCGGATTTGATAATACGTACGAGCGGGGAGCAGAGGCTCTCTGGCCTGATGCCCTGGCAGAGCGTTTACAGCGAGTTCTTTTTCGTGAAAAAGCTCTGGCAGGATTTCGGCAAGAATGATTTTGTTGCCGTGCTGAAGGAATACGACAGGAGGAGCAGAAGGTTTGGGAAATGATGGTTGCGCTCAGGGTTGGGAAGCGGATTTTCAATGCAGAAGCCGCAACCACGCTGCTGGAACGGGCCAGGGGGCTCATGCTCTCCAAGAGAAAGAATATCCTTTTCTTCTTTGAGTATGAGGGAGCGATAGGGATACACTCGTTTTTCGTGTTTTTCCCTTTTGACGCTGTTTATTTGGACGGGGGGAAGCGGGTTGTGGAAGTTGTGAAGAATATACGTCCATTCACGTTTTACGTAAGGAACACCAAGCCTGCGAAGTATCTTTTGGAGATGTGCGAGGAACACAGTATCAAACGCGGGGATACGCTGGAGTGGGAGCATGTTTGAAAAAATTCCATGGGGGGACAGGAAAAAGGGGGAAGGAACAGCCGAACGGCTGGGCTGGAGCGTTGTGAAGGAGGGAGAGTATAAAGTCGGGTTGCCGCCCCTGAGCGTGGATGAGGAAGCGGTGGTGCTGGCCACGGAAAAAGAGTATAGGAAACTGGTTGAGGAAAGGGAGCTTGCGATGGAGGAAGTGGAAGCCGAGCTGGGCTCTGCTATCACTAAGCATGCGGAAGCAGAGGGGATATCGCTTGACAGGGAGCAACGGGATTATTTGGCGAAATATGCGAAAATGCACCTGTACGGGTTCGCGTTCCTGGATGAGCTGCTTGCGGATGATTGGATAGAGGAGATAAGCGTGGTGGGGCTGGGCAAGCCGGCGTACGTTTTCATAAGGAAATCAGGTTGGCGGAAAGTGAATGCCAGGTTCGACGATGAAAAAACCCTCATGGACGTGGTGAACAAGATGGCTGCCAAGGTGGGCAGGAGGATAACGCTCCAGCATCCAAGGCTTGACGCGATGCTGCCTGACGGGTCCAGATTGCACGCGTCTCTCCCGCCGGTATCCGGAGGCGAGCTAACTATACGGAAGTTCAGGGAAAACCCTTTCTCGCCCAGGGAAATCGCGGATTCCGGCACCGCGGGTTTCGGCGAGATGGCGCTGCTTTCTATGCTCATGCAGACGGATTGTTCGCTCATGGTGGCTGGAAACACAGCGAGCGGGAAAACGACCACGCTCAACGCGCTGTTCTGCTTCGTGCCCTCGGACGAAAGAGTGGTCATAGTGGAGGAAACCCCGGAGATAAACGTGCCGCATCCCCACCAGGTGCGGCTCGCGGTGAACAGGGAGATGGGAATAGGGCTGAAGGACTTGGTGTACGACAGTTTGCGCATGAGGCCGGACAGGATGGTGGTCGGGGAGGTGCGGTCCAGGGAGGAGGTGGAGGCGCTTTTCGACGTGCTGCTCGCAGGGCAGGCGCGGGGCACTTACGCGACATTTCACGGGCAGAGCGCGCGGGAAACCCTGCTGAGGCTGGGAAACATGGGCGTTGAGAAGGTGGACCTTCCCAGCATTGACGTGCTGGTAGTGCAGAGGAGAGGGGTGGAATACTCGAAAAAATCCAGGAAGGGCAGGGAACTCAGGAAAATAACTGAAATTTGCGAAATCCAGGGGGATGGAAGCCCCAGGCCGCTTGTGCGGAGCGGGAAGGTGGACTTCGGGGCTGATGTGTGCGAACGGGCGGCCGGGGCGCTGGGATTGAGCAGGGCCGAATTCAGGGATGAACTGGCTGGAAGGGCGAAATGGATTGCAAGGGCGCCGGGTGAATTCCAGGCTTTCTTTGAAAGCGCGCAGAAGCGAATTTACGGGATGTGAGATGATTTGGGAAATTGTTTCGCGGGTTTCAGAGCGATTCCCTGGGTGCGGAGTGAGGAGCAGGAGTGTGGAGAAGTACGGGCGGCTGCTGAAAAAGCCAGGGGGGTACGTCACTATGTCCCTCTTGACTGCATTTTTGTGCGGAATTGCGGCTGCGCTGGCGCTCGGAGGCTGGACGCTGGTTGCGATGGCCGGGTTCTGCACCGCGTTCTCGCTCGCGTTCTTCTTCATGATTGACTGGCCGCGGAGAATTGAACGCAGCAGGATGGCCAGGATGGAAGCTGAGATGCCGCTCGTGGTGAGGATGCTCGCGATGCTGCTGTCCATGAAAATTCCGTTCACGCGGGCGCTCGAGGCTTCTGCGGATTACGGCGAAGCAGGGGCAGAAATAAGAACTGCGCTGGAGGAAGCGGGGCGCGGGACAGGGCTTGCGAAGGCGCTGGCCGCGGTGGCGGAGAGGAGCGAAAGCCCTGTGCTCAAGAGAGTGTTTGCGCAGGTGATTACCGCGTACGAGAGCGGCGGAAGCGAGGGCGTGGCAAGGCTGTCCCAGGACCTTTTCTCGCTCCAGAGGTACAGGATGAGGGATTACGTTTCGAAAAGCTCGTTCTTCGGGCTTGTTTTTGTCGTGCTCACAGTGGTTGCGCCTGCGATGTTCCTTGTGCTCGCATCGGTGGGCGCTCTCGGGGCTGGAATGGAGATAAGCCAGGGCACGTTCGCGCTGGTGATGGTGGCTGGGTTCCCGCTGCTCGGGGCGCTCCTGCTGGGCGCGGCCAGGTCGCAGATGCCCCCGGATGTGTTTTCAGTAGGAAGGGGGGGAAACGGGGCAATGATAACGCTGCTTTTTGCAATCGCGCTGGCTGCGGCGATAGCGCTTCCGCTCGGGAGCGTGTGGAAAGTTGCAGCTGTTGTAGTTGCTGGAGGAGGGGCTGCGTTTGCGGTCGCAGGGAAGGTGGCTGAGGATGCAAGGATTGAAAAGCTTGAGGAAGGGCTCCCGGATTCGCTTTTGAGGGTATCTGGACTGCCCAGGGGCTATCGGATAGACAAAATATTCGGGATTATGGCTGATGCCGGAGACCCGCTTTCTCCTGAGGCAGGGAAAACGCTCCGCCAGCTCAGGGCGAACGTGAACCCTGAAAAGGCCCTAGCCGAACTCTGGGAAAGGAACCAGTCGTTCATGCTCAGGAGGATGTGCGATGTGATGCTCAAGGCGCACGTATCCGGCGCCAGCGTATCTGAGAGGATGCATGAATTGGCCGAGGACCTGCTTGAAATCTCGGAGCTGAGGCGGGAGCGGGAAAACGCGCTTTCAGTGCAGAAGTACACGCTCATGCTCGGCGCGCTGCTGGTTCCGGTTATTCTGACCGTGTCCATAGATGTGCTATCTAAAGTAGGGGATGCGTTTGGAAACGCTAACGGGGGCGTGCTGGCAATTGCGCCCAAAGCTACTGCGATTTATGTTGTCCTCTATGCGGCGCTCACTTCTTTTTACATCGCGGAAATGGAGGGTAAGACTTCCAGGATGGCGCTCTATTTCGGCGCGATGGCCGGTGCCGCGCTCGTTGGGATTTATATTTTATCCGGCCAAATCCCATAGTGTTTTGACATGGACACCATCAGCATGGCTATTGCAGGAATGGACGCTGGCTGGCTCACTGCGCTGGCCAGGGCCATAGACAACGAGGCCATGATGATAATCGTGACCCTGGGGCTCGTGCTGCTCACCGAGAGGAGGAAAACCAAAGTCGCGAAGATAGTGATTGCGATAGGCTGCGCGGTGCTGCTGGCCACGGCGATAAAGGAATTCGTGCACACTGAACGCCCGTGCGTGGTGCAGCCAGGCAAGGTGGAGTGCCCGGACAGCAACTCGTTTCCGAGCGGCCACACGCTGGTTGCGTTCACGGTGATGCTCGCGTTCCTGAACAAGCCGACATTCTTCATATATCTCGCGTATGCGGTTTTCGTCGGGTTCACGAGGATATACCTGGGGGTGCACTCGTTCGAAGACGTTGCAGGGAGCGTGGGGCTCGCGCCTTTCACGTATTACATGAGTGAAATAGCGTGGAACTGGATGAACAGGGGAAAATATGAAGCTGGGAACAAGCGTAAATAGCGAAACCAGGAGGAAAGCGCTGCATATGACTGCCGGAGCGCTATTCCTGTCGTTTCTCCTGGTGTTCGGAAGGAACAGGATGGTGGCGCTCCTTGTGCTCGTGCTGATTGGCGGGCTGTGCATCATAAACATGCTTCTCATGGGCTGGCGGGTCCCTTTCACGGGATGGTTCATAAGGAATTTCGAGAGGCAGGGCGTGAGGTTCCCGGGCTACGCGACCGCGTGGTACGTGTCCGGGCTGCTCATGGCTGCAACTGTGCTGCATGACCAGGGCGAGATTGCGGCGGTCATCTGCGCGCTCGCTTTCGGGGACGGGGCTTCTGCGATACTCGGGGAGCGAGGGGAAAGGAAGCTGTTTTACAACAAGGAAAAAACTGCCGAGGGGCTCGCGGCGTTTTTCGCCGCAACACTGACCTCGTGCCTGTTCGTAGGGTGGATTGGGATCCTTTTCGCGGCGCTTGCCGCGCTGTTTGAGAGCCTCCCCCTGGAAGTGGATGATAATTTCACGATACCGCTTTTCGGGGCGCTTTTCTTCTACCTGGTGTAGTGTTTGATTTAAGATTAGGATGCCAAGGGGGAAATTCGAATTCCCGGCCTCCAGATTTCTCAAAAGTTAAATCGCGAAATCTGCAAACCACGGTTTGCGCACGTTTTTTGTCATTGCCCCGAAGGGCTCATAACTCATCTTCGGAATCCCTTGTATGAGTCTGGCGCTCTAGCCGATTGCCCACCGGCGCTGGCGCGCCGATTCTGAGCTACCTTGGCGTGAATGAGGATATGATGCGAAAAACGTTTTTTAAAAGAATGGGTGCGCTGGATGCGGGCGCGGGTTAAAGCCCCAGGATTTCGATTCCGCGCTCCTTTGCAAGGAGGCGGATTGTTTCCTTCTGCTCGCCGCTTGCGCCCTTCTTGTCCAGAATTATCTTTTCCACTTTCCCGAGGTTCTTTTCCATCGCCTGCGCGAACGTGTCCGGCCCGATTGAATCGGCGCGGTATTTCGGCAGCATGTGGCCGAAAGCAAAATCTTTTTCCAGCGCGAGGGAGGTGAACTTCGGGGCGTAATGGCCTCCGCCAACACCGAAAAACGCCTCTGAAGATTCGGAATTTTTACAGGGGTTCGTGCAAACCGCCTCGAAAACAGATTCCGCTATTATTTTCCCCGCGAGCGGGTTTTTCCATTCGGTTTCCGAGCTCCCGATTTCCACGAACAGGATGGGCGTTCCTATAGTGGGGCCATGGTGGTCCACTTCGTAATTGACGTTGAAGCCGAGTCCGTATTCCTTGTTTTTCCCGTGCATCTTCGCCAGGAGGGCTTTCTGGAGGCTTGGGAACGAGGTGTTGAGCGTCCGGGGATTTCCGCCGAATTCAGCGCTGTCCCAGTTGCCCGGGATGTGGACCGTGAGGCTCTGCAGGTTGGCCTCGCTCCTGTGCGGGGAAAGGACGATGAAATAATCGGTTTTGGAATCAGTCGGGACGTCCAGGATTTTCTGCACTTTAGTATCGAGGAGCGTTGTTTTTTCAAAAATCCACTTGTTTTCATCAGTGCGCTCGAAGCCCAGCCCTGGCAGCCATGAAGCTATGTTGGCACTGGCCGGCACGTTTGACGAAAAGAGTATCATAGGCATGTGTGATTTTTAAATCGGGCAATTAATAATTGGGTATGGTCGGGGGCATATTTTCTAGAAATATAGGGACTGTCAGCAGGGGCGAGCATGGGAAGCTGGCAAAATCGCGCGTTGGATTGGTGGGATTGGGCGGAACAGGAGGCGCTGCGTTCGAGATATTGGTGAGGCTTGGTGTCGGGAATTTCATCATTTTTGATGGGGACAGGTTTGAGATCACGAATTTCAACAGGCAGATTTACGCGGTGGACACGAACATGGGGAAACTCAAGGTGGATGCCGCGGCGCGGAAGGCCAAGAAGATAAACCCGAAAGTGAGAGTGGAGCGGCGGGGCGAGGAGATTAACAGGACGAATGTTGAGATGCTTGAGAAATGCGATGTTGTGCTGGACTGCACGGACAACGTGGAAACGAGGCGGATGATTTCATCTTTCTGCAAGAGGATGAAGATACCGTACGTGTTCTGCTCTGCGGGAGGAAGCATGGGCATGGTGAGCGTTTTCCACAGGAAGAATCTGGATGGGGTTTTGGGAAAAGTGCACGAAGGGAA
>Ga0265297_10003916_pt1 | contig 25577 bp, 28 predicted proteins | sample Munlanlwell13791_FD_192502 | JGI IMG/M metagenome (GOLD analysis project Ga0265297, IMG submission 192502) | Leachate microbial communities from a municipal landfill in Southern Ontario, Canada - Leachate well 137-91 | ecosystem: Engineered > Solid waste > Landfill > Unclassified | place... | reverse complement strand
AATATATTCCACGTCACTACAGTTGTATTTAAAGCAAATGGTTATCATCTATTCTTCTCTTAGTTCTCTTTTGATTTTATTAAACTTTCTTTTATGTAAATATAACGTACTCTGCATAAATCCAAATATTTTTTTTGCATCATTTGCTTTTATTGCTATTGCTTATATGTAAATATGTCAAAAAACTGTTTTTGTTAAATTATTTTTGGGTGTTTTTAATTGTTTCTTCGTTCATAGAAATTTACTCTATCTTTTGTTACGTTTTTTAACTCGTACTTGTCCTTAACAAATTCATGAAGGTTGTTTGCAAGTTTTTCTCTTAAATCAGTATTTAATATCAATTCTTTCATGGCTTTATACCAACCTTTTTTGTTGTCAGAAACTAACAATGCTGTTTCATTGTCCTTAAGCAACTCTTTGTATATTCCAAAATCCTGAGCAATCAACGCTTTTTTCTTCATTCCAGACTCAATTATCTTTAACTCTGATTTTACATAATTAAACATATTGATTCTTCTTGATACTGTGCCTTTTTCGTCTTTTATCATTTCGGTTTCTTCAAGAGGAGCTAAGCAAACATCACAATAATCATAATGCCTTCCATATTGACTCAAAGGAAGAGTCCATCTTCTTATGTAGTTTTCTAATTCAAATCCATTAAATTCTTCTTTTTTTATTTTTTTAAGATATTCAACATATTTTTCATTTTTTATTAATGAATAATTGCTTGTAAATATCTCTTCAAACCTATTCCAAATACTTTCATGTGGCAATATTGGTCTTGCATTTGTTGTTCCATCTGGCCGTATTTCTGTGATGCTTCCTCTTATGTCAAATCCACATAGCACAATTTGATATTTGTCTTTTAGTTCTTCAGATGAGTTTAGTTTGTTGAAAGAGTCTTTCATTAACAAAAGATCATGGTAGTGACTCGAACCGCCTATCCATGATATTCTGCACTTGCCAGATTTGTTTTCCTGAACATCAGACTTCCACATTTTTTGCTCCATGTCAACAGAATTGGGTATTACATAAACATTTGAGTTGTGTTTTAATATTTCTTTTTTGAAAATATTAGTTGTGGTTGTTACGCAATCAACATGTTTTAAATTGCTTACTATTTTTTCTGTTAATTTTTCTTTTTTTACTATCTCATAAAGCGGATGTGTACATGCTGGTTCCCAATAATCATCAATATCCATAATTAACACAACTCCCATTTGTCTAAGTTTTTTGGATAATTCTGGGAACTTTCCGTAATCGCCAAATTGCCTATGAAAATGTATTATGTTAAATTTTGATAAATAATTAATGTCATTAAAATCTGTATTTGCTCCAATTTCAATGTCAAATTTATCAGAATAATGTTTCTGCATTGATTGTGCTGGCCATATTGTTCTCCAAAATCCAACACCTTGGAAGTCTGATGGCTGCATTAAAATTTTGATTTTTCCCATATAATACTAAGCAATTTAAGTTTTGTTTTTTTGTATACTAAAAGCACAAAACAAACTTAAAAAAAAACAAAAAAAAAGTAAACTGTTTTATAAACATTAAAAATTTTTATATATTTATATGCAAATTAAATGTTATGGCAACAAAGAAAATAACTCTAAATGAATTAAAAAATATTATTAAAAAAATTATCAAAGAAGAAAATTATAAATTGTATAAACCAACGCATTCAGCCACTCCCAATGTAAACATTATTAAAGAAAACAGTGCAATAAATATGGAAAAACACGTATGGGAAGGCTGGACAGTTGGAGATTTTATAGATGAATTAGAACCGATGTTTGACATGATTATGAATAGAAATTCATGGCAGAAGCCTTTTAAAACCAAAGATGAAATAAAAAAGTGGTGCATGGACAATCAACCATATTACAAAAAGTACGTCAAAGATGTGGTTGACTATTTTGTTAGGAAGGCTGGTATTTAGTTGTTGTCGCCCCCAATTGTGCAAAAATAAATAATTTCCAGAAACTATATTTTAACAGAATCGAGTAGTCTAAGATAAGTTGAACTTATTTTGTGTACTTTTCTGTCACATCTTTTGCTCTGTCAAGCACTGATTCGTCATATGCCTTAGCAAGCTCTAACCCATATGTGTTTTCAAAGTCTTCTATTTCAACTTTTTTTGTCCTGTGTTGCTTGTCCAAAGGGGCAGTAATTTGTTGCTTTCCTATACAAAATTGATTTGGTTGAAGTATAACACCAGGTGAAACATTCGGTTGAACTTTAACTGTAATTTTTATTGGAATATTTGTAATATTCCTGATTTTCCAAAATTTTTCCATGCTTTTTTAATTAAATATATTGTTTCCTAATCAAAAAGTAAATAGATAAAAAAAAATTTAGGACTTTAAAACAAGAACTGCTTACTTGATATAGCATTTTTTTATTGACATAGGTTCTGAATGAAAATAATAAATGTCTTCATTTAATTTATATGCCTTAACTTGTTTGTTGTTTAAAATTAACATGGCTTTGTTTGATTTGCCATTAATAGTTTCTATTAAGTCCTTGGGAGTATCTACTTTTTTAAATTTGTGAACCAAATCTTGTGCTGTAACTTCTGACTCTTGAATTGCTCTATTTATTCCTCTTCTCTGATATGTATCAGGTTCTTGTGGTGGGTTTGGGTTGTTTGGCAGAGCGCCTTGTGTGTTGGTGCTATTGTTTGGGTCATTTATTGCTCTTTCTGAATTGGTTAGAAAATAATCTCTTACAATATTATTAATTACATCATTAATTTTGCTATCAATATCAACATTTTGTTTTATGTAGTTTTCTATTTCTTTTTCTGGTTGAGCAGCATAGGGATTTTCTTGGTATTGCTGCTGTATATTAAAATCTGGTTCAAATCTTTTTTCAACAAACTGTGACATACCGCTTTTGTAATCAAAAACAATATATCCAATTTTTTCAAATTTTGTTTGATAAACTTCTGCTTTTGTAATTCCACCTTCTGACCACATTTGTTGCATTGATTTCGAAACATCTGGATTGTCAAGGGTTTTAAAAGGCTTATTAGAAAGATTTTCTCCGCCCACACTTAATTCGTTAAAATCATAAACAAAAATCTTCTCAGGCTCTACGTCCTTTAAAAAATCAGGAACTTCTGGCGCAATTGCCATTTTTGGCTCATATGGCACATTTAATGGCTGAGATCCTGCTTCCATGCCAACGTTTTTATCTTCCGAATTTGAGTCATCAATATTTGACGCCACTTTAAATTGATTATCTTCTTCATCTCTTGGAAATTCTGTAATACCTTGAGCAACAGCTGGGTTTTCCATTTCAGTTATTCCTTGGTTCATTTCTTGAATTTTTTTCATAACCTTTTCTCTTACAACATCAATTTTTATTGCATCATTTAGGCCTATGTTTCTTATCTCTGCTGCTAATAAAGCATTTACTTCGTCTTGATTTATATTGTTCATAAGTTTTATTTTATGAATAAATAGTTGATTTTTTTTATTTTTTTTCTTATGTTTACCAAAAGTTTGTTTTTTAAGATGGATAAAGAAAAAAAATCAAGTAATCGTTCTCAAGTAAAAATAGAATTAAAAAAAGAAACAGTGGATTATAATAGTAATAAAACAAAAAAGAAAACAAATATAACAAAAGCAGAAATTGAAGAAAGTGGTGTTGAATTGACTCCCAAACAACATGAGTTGTATAAATCAATAAGAAACAATATATTCACAATAGCACAAGGCCCAGCAGGAACAAGCAAAACCTTCACAACGTGCTATACATCTCTTTGCTTACTCGCAGATAAAAAAATTGAAAAAATAATAATTACAAAACCAATTCAGGAAAGTGGAGAAAATCTTGGGTTTTTACCAGGGGATGTTGAAGAAAAAACTGCTCCGTATATGAGAAGTTATGTTTCTAATTTTGAAAAAATAATAGGAAAGAGAAATGTTGAGTTTCTAAGAGCAAGTGGAGAAATTGTTGTTGAACCACTGGCATATATGAGAGGAGTAACATATGATGATTCAATTATGCTTTTGGATGAGGCACAAAACGCAACAATGAAACAATTGGTGTTGTGGATTACTAGACTTGGCAAAAACTCAAAAGCAGTCTTAATGGGAGATGTTAGTCAATATGATATAAGAAAAAGAGATTCCAAATTTCTCAAATTTATAGAGATGGTGCAAGATGTTGAAAGCGTAAATACTTTTCAGTTTGGTACTGAAGATATTGTCAGAAACAAATTTTTAATAGAGATAGTAGACAGATACGAAAAATACAAAAACGAAAATGAGAACGATTTTTAATTTTTTGCAACTATTTATACAAAAACAACTTAAAAATAATATTATGTCAAGTACTCAAGAAAAAAAACAAGGAAGTGGCTTAATAGATCCAAATAGGATTGCTGAGCCAAAAAAACAAAGTCCCAAAAAAATACCAACAACCCAAGATGGGCTTATGGAAAGGGAAGAAGAAAAAGTAATCACCGAAGACGGCAGAGAACTTCTGAAGGAAAACTAATTTAAAAAAAAGGATAAATATGGATTACACAATTGTTATTATTTCGCTAATTATTGGTGCATTAGGCTTAATTGCTGGAGGGCTTTATTGGTCAAAGTTCAAAAACATCATTAAACAAATGAAAACTATTTTGGATTTAATCATTGCTGCAATAGAAGATGATAAAATCACAAGAGAAGAATTGGATTTGATTGTTAAAGAAATTAAGGTATTGTTTGAATTGTTTAAAAATTCTAATTCAGAAAAACTAAAACAGAAAATTCAAAACAAAATAGAAGAAATTAAGTCATTAAAAAAGAAGAAATAATAAAGAATTTTTTACAAAAAAAACCCGCCTTAATTAAAGCGGGTTTTTTTATTTGTTATTTTAAAGTTTTTTATTGGTTATGGAAATCATTAGGCTTAATCCCTGAAAGAATCTGCATTCTTTTCTTTGTTCCTTCACTAACAATTCCACCTTTGTCTCTTTCATCGTTGCTCGGAATTTTTGCAGCACCATTATCAAAAGGAACAGCGTTTTTTGGTTTTTGTTCTTGTGCAATACTTGAACCATCTTGTTCTTCAATTGGTTCTTCTTCGGAAACTTCAATTTCTTCTTCTGGTTTTTCATCTGGAGTTTCTTCATCTGAAATTTGAATTTCAAGGTCTTCATCTCCTTCAACGTCATCCATATTGCCTTCTTCATCAGAGTTACCAATTTTTTCATCAACAGTGTCTTCAATTTTTGTTTCCAATGCACTTGCTAATTGAGCCAAAATGTCATCAATGTTCAAATCGTCATCTGTTTCATTAGTTTCATCATCTAAGATAACTTCATCTTCAATTTCTTCATCTTCAACTAGGTGGCTTCCTTTCTTTTCAAAATCAGCACCCCATTTCTCGTCACCATTCTTTTCGCCAGTCCATGCAGTAGCGCGAACTTTTTTTGGACTGCCTGCTGTTACTTCTTCAAGATCTTCGTCTTCAGACATGATTTCTTCGATTTCTTCATTGATTTGACGAAGCCTGTTTTTCAATTTGATTTCGGTCATCTTTTTAGAATATTCTTCTTTTATGATTTTTACCAACTCTGATTTGGAAATTTTAACTTTTGCCATGATTTTTGTTTTTAAGTTTTTTATATAAATAGAAAAAAAAATTAAATTTTTATTTTTTTTCTTTATTTTTTAATTATTTTGATTTTAAAGCATCTTCAATTTGAGATAATCTTGCTTTCAACTGTTCATTTTCATCCTTTAATGCCTTAATTGCATCGGCTTCTGAAGACATCATGTTTTCTTCCAAATCGTTGATTTCGCCCATCTCTTTTTCTAATCCAGAAAACTGATCAAGTTCACAAGAATCACATGAATCAGGTTTAACTTCTTCATATGGTGATTGAGTTGCAAGTCCTATTACTGGACTTGGGCTTTCTGAGTTTTTAAAACCCCAACCAAGCATTGCACCAGGGTGTCCGTACTCATTCAGTTGTTTTAACTCCTTGTTGATTTTTTTAGCTTCTTCAAAAAGTTCTTTTTTTCTTTTAATTTTTTGAGCTTCTTTTAAAATAATGCCTACAAGTTCTTTTTGGTTTATTTTCTTCATAATGATTAAAAATTACTTTTTTTATAGATAAATATTTGAAAAAAACATTTTTTTTATTATCTTTGTAAATAAATATAAAAAAAAAAGTAAAACATGATAAAATCTTTGATTTTTAGTTTTGATAGAGCAATGCAGTTGGGACTGTTGTTGGAATCAATCGAAAAGAACGCAAAAAACATATTCAATATAAATGTTTTATACAAATTTTCAAACGATGAATTTAAAAAGGGATATGATATTTTAATTGATAAATTTAAAAATGTTAACTGGATTAAAGAAGAAGACTTTAAACAACAGGTCATGAGTTTTCTCGATAACAAATACGAACTTTGTTGTTTTTTTACAGATGATGATATTGTATATAATAATGTATACGAAAAAGACATAGAAAAAGCAATGAACAACAATGATGTTTTTTGTTTTAGTCTAAGACTTGGAGAAAATGTTACATATTGCTATACTATGAATTCTCCAAATTTATTAAAAAAAGAAAAAGAAGAAGATGGTGTTTTGTGTTGGAATTGGACAAATCATTATCTGGACTTTGGATATCCGCTAAGCATTGATGGCCACATATTTAGAACAAAGGAGATAAAAAAACTGGTTAGAGTTATTAATTTTAAATCGCCAAGCACGATGGAAGGGAATCTCCAAGTGTTTGATTATTACCCTAAAGAATTAATGGTTGCATATAAAACAAGTAGATTGGTAAGTTTCCCAAACAATGTTGTAAATAAAGCCCATTCAAACAGGAAAGGCGAAAAACACTCTTATTCAGCCAAAGAACTTAATGAAAAGTTTTTAAATAAAGAAAAAATAGATTTTGAATCTATTGATTTTAAAAATATTGTGGGTTGCCATCAAGAACTTGAATTAAAATTTAAAAAGCAATAATAACCATGGAAGAAAATCGTATTAAAATAATTGTGCCGTTCTATAATGCATCTGAGTTTCTGGAAAGATGTATTAATTCTGTTATGACTCAAAAGTATGAAAATTTTAAAGTTATTTTTATAGATGATGCATCCACTGATAATTCTTGGGATTTACTTCCACATGACAACCCAAAGGCAATATGTATAAAAAATGAAATTAACGTAACAGCACTGCCCAATTTACACAATGCAATAATGAATCATTGCTCTCCAGATGAAATTGTAGTTATTGTTGATGGAGATGATTACCTTCCAAATAAAAATGTTTTAAGTCATGTAAATAAGCTTTATTGCGAAAATGATTGCTTGATAACATATGGTCAAGCATCCTGGACGGATGGTCGAAGAGGCTTTGCATCAAAATATTCGACAGAAGAATTTGATCATGTCAGAAAATCGCCATTTAGAGTTTCTCACCTTAGAACATTCAAAGCAGGGTTGTACCAAAAAATAAAAGACCAAGACTCAGAGTTTACAAGACTTAAAGATGAAAAAGGTAATTTTTACAAGTGGTCATATGATACAGCCATGATGTTTTGCCTGATGGAGTTGGCTGGATACGAAAAAACCTTATTTAATGACACTATTTTATATATCTATAATAGAGAAAACCCACTGTCTGAAGACAAGATTAATCAACAGGCTCAGTGGGACGTTCATAAAGAAGTTTCTAAAAAAATTCCACTGAAAAAGATTGACAGTTATGAATAAAAATTTTTTTAGCATAATTGTTGATGCATGTAATCAAGATAGTTGGATTGAACGTTGCCTAAACACATGTTTAACTCAAAAATTTGACAATTATGAAGTTATTATGTCAGATGCTGTTTCAGATGATAAAACATTTGAAATAGCTAAAGAATATGAAAAAAATTTTTCACATTTTAAAGTTTATCAACACAGCGAAAGATTGCCTCAAATATGGAACATAAAATGGCTCACAGAATTATCAAGACCAGGCTCAATTGTTGTATCTGTTGATGGAGATGATTGGCTAAAAAGCAGCAATGTTCTAAAAAAGTTAAATGATGTTTATACAAATGATGTTTGGATGACTTATGGCACATACGAAGAATATCCTTATAGAGATGTTTCAAGTATTTATGTTAAATATCCAGATGATGTAATTAAAAACAACGAATTTAGGGAACACAGATGGTTGGCATCACACTTGAGAACATACAGAAGAGAATTGTTTTTAAAAATAAAGGATAGCGACTTTAAGTTCTCAAATAGTAAGTGGTTAGATACAGCAGGAGATCAGGCATTTATGTTGCCAATGTTAGAAATGGCAGGAGAAAAAAGTAGACATATTCCAGAAATATTATATATATATAATGTTGCAAACACATCAAGAGATGGAACTATAAACTTGCCAAGACAAGAAGTTGTTGCAAATTATGTAAGAAATTTACCAAAATATTCAAAAATAAAAAACTTATAGTATGATTGTTGGTAGTGGCTTAATGGCAGGTGTATTTGAAAAATATAAAGATGATAAATCAAATATTGTTTTTGCATCAGGTGTTTCTAACTCAATGGAAAAAAACCATAGTGAATATAAAAGAGAGTTTGATTTATTAAGCCAATACGTTAAAAAGAATTGTAAATTAATATATTTCAGCACTATTAGTATATTTGACCCATCACTACAAAATAGCCCATATATTATTCATAAAAAAAACATTGAAAAATTTATTACAAAAAACTTTTGCAGTTATATAATTTTTAGACTTCCAATAATTATTAGTAATAGTAAAAATCCAAACACTTTTTTTAACAATTTTGTAAACAAACTAAAAAAGAATGAAGACCTTAAAATAAATGAAATGGCACATAGATACATATTTGATGCCGATGATTTGTTAAAAACTTTGCCATTATGGATTGACGTCTGCAGTAATTTATCAATAAACATTGCATATAATAATAGAGATAGTGTGTATAATATTGTAAAACAGATGAAAGATTTAACAAATAGTAATTCAAATATAATAAATGTTCCATCAGAAACACACAGTAATTATATAGTTGATAACTATGTGTTTGAATCAAAGCATCCAACTCCATATAACTATAATACCACAACGTTAAACAAATATTTAAATGGAAAAACTAATAAATAAAATTAAAGATAGGAAAATTGATTATGAGAAAATAAAAAATGAAGATTCTCATATTGTTTTATTTGACGAAGACATAGAGTATGATATCAATGTTATCATTGGTGTTCGTGGGAGAAAACGATTTATTCAACCTTTATATGAAAGTTTTCAAAAAGCAATTGCAAAAACAGATAAAAAAATATGTTTTACAATAGTAAATCATGAATATTATCCTGAATATTTAAAGTATTGTAAAAAAAACAAAATCAACTACTTGTGGACAAAAGGAAATGTAGTTGACCAATATAGTAGAAGCTTTGTCTATAATTTTGGAGTAAAGTTCTCCAATAAGGCAAAATATTATTTATTACATGATTTGGATATTTTAGTAAAAGAAAATTTTTTTGAAGAATTGTTTGCAAATTTAAAAAATCATAAATGCATACAGTCATATGGAAAAAGAAGAGTTCTATATTTATCAGAAGAATTAACAAATCAGGTAATTAGTGGTGATATTGACTATAATCAATTTGATGAAACCACGGATAATATATCTCTTCCCATGTTTAATGGGCAAGTAATGTTAGGATCAAAAGGTGGATCAATTCTTATTGAAAAAGATTTGTTCTATGAAGTGGGAGGGTTTGATCCAGAGTTGTTTTGGGGGTATGCATCAGAAGACCAGTTTTTTTGGGAAAAGGTTCGTGAGATTGCACCCATAGAGTATGCAGATAATCCACCTATTGATATGTTTCACATGTGGCATCCACCATCATTTTCAACTAATCCCTTATTATACCATATGGAGGAAGATTGGTTAAGTTTTAAAAACATGAAGAAAGAAGAAAGATTAAATATAATAAAATTAAAAAAAGAATTGTATGAAGACTAAACAGCCTTTCATTTTCACCGAGGCATATGGCTGTGGGCTAATTCTTAAAAAATGTTTACAGTCTTTTTTTAAATATCACCCAGACATAAAAGTTAATGTATTTGGGACATTTAAAGATTTTAAAGATATAGGCAAATTTAAAAATGTTGAATATTTTGAGTTGAGCGATGATTTAGAACTTAAAGAATGTTTTAAAAATGGACACTTAGGAACAGCACATATAGGCACTAGAGTAATTAAAGAGTTTTCCAAAGACAGCGATTATATAATTCATTTTGACAGTGATATTGTTTTTAAAAAAGAAAGTTTGTCTTTAATTTTTGAGAAAATTGAAGAAGGATATGATATTATAGGGCCAAGAAGATGCTATAAACACAATCGAAACGGAAAGACAAATTTAGACCATCTTCCTGATGTGTCTCAAACTTATTTTTTTGCTTTTAATAAAAACAAAATTGATAGTTTTACTTTTGACGTTTTGAGGCAAATGGTTGTCGGTTATTACAGCCCGACCCAAGACCCAATTCTTGATTATTTCGACCCAGTGAGTTTTAATATTTTGTCAAATGGTGGAAAAATTTATTTTTTAAACCCAGATTTTGTAGGGGGACTTACAGAAACTGGTGGCAGAAACAATAAATATGGAGAATTAAACGAAGATTTGGATTTTGGTGATAATCTTGTTCATTTTGCAGGTATTGGTTCTGGTATGAAATTTTATTTTAATGGTGCAGATAATGCACATAAATCATATGTCGATTGGGCACTTAAGAGATTTGGGGTCTATTACAAGATTTTTTTTAATAAAAGCTTGGAAAATGTTGAATTTGATGAAAAATCATATAATTTGCTAAAAAATAATATACATGAAACAGATTATCAATAGTTATATTACACCAGAATGGCCAAATGTTGAGGTTGAGTTCAACAAACCCATCGAACTTTTTATAGATGGGTTTATGAACTATAACCCCAACAAAAACACATTTAAAATATTGTGGGTAAAGGAAGCGGAAGAAATAAGCAAGTTTAAAAATATAGCCATTGAAAATCACAAAAAGTTTGATATAGTTTTATCTTATGATGAGGAAATTTTACAAAAATGTAACAACTCCCATTTTATGCCGTTTGGCACAACGTGGATAAAAGAATTTAATATAAATCAACCCAAGAAGTTTCAAATTTCACACCTAACTGGACACAAGGAAATGACTCCACTTCATTTGTTAAGAAAAAAAGTTTATTACAAACAAACTCAAATAAAAAACCCCATTGATTTTTATATTAGTAAATATGGTGGCGTAGAAAATGTGTTTAATAATAAATGTTTGAATGATTGTAAAAACCCACTGTTTGAATCTCAATTTCATATAACTATTGAGAATTCTAAACAAAAAAACTATTTTACAGAAAAGTTAATTGACTGTTTTGTAACTAAAACTATTCCTATTTATTGTGGGTGTGAAAATATTCAAGATTTTTTTGATATTAGAGGGATGTTTATTGTGAATAATTTTAAAGAGATAATAGAAATCTGTAACAGTATTGATAAAGACACATATGATAAAATGAGAGAGTATATAGAAATAAACTTTCAAAAAGCCCAAGAATATGCAAATATAAGAGAAAAATTTAAAACAACTATGATTAATATTTTAAAAGAAAAAAAAGTCTCAATAATTATACCCACGTATGAAGCAAGAGGAAACGGAGTTAGATTTTTAACTGAACTTTTTGAAACCATAAAAAAACAAACCTATAAAAATATAGAAACTATTGTATCCGACCACTCTAAAAACGAAGATATAAAAAAACTTTGTGAAAAACAAAATTTTAATATAACACATTTCTTTAACAAAAGAGGCACTGGTAATAGTTCTATAAATATGAATGAGGGTATTAAAAAAAGTACTGGTGAAATAATAAAAATTATGCATATGGATGATGTATTTTTTGACAATAAGGCAATTGAAAAAATGGTTATTAAAATTAATCAAAATCCAAATTTTAAGTGGGGAGCATTTGGATTTAATCACAATTATGAAAAAGAAAACCTAATAAGGCGTGAAATGCAGGCAACTAACTATTTTCAAGGAGAAATTGGAAAAAGTGCTATGGTAGGATGTCCAAGCGTTTCTTTTTTTATAAATGATAATAATTTTTTTGATGAAAACTTAATTATAGTAAATGATTTTGATATGCATTATAGATTACAGAAAAAATATGGAAATCCTTTGATAATTAATGATGTATGCATAACAATAAGAATTCATGATGAACAGGTAACAACAACTTTAGAAACATACAACACGAAAGAAAGACAAGAAATGGAATATTTAAAAATAAAATTATATGAATAAAGATTATTTGACGGAATTGGCTAATAAATATGCATCTGATAAAGGTACTATAATTCCAAATGACGGAATGTATCATGGACCTAGATTGCATTTTACCCCTGTGTATAACAAGTACATGAACGATTTAAGAGAAAAAAACATAACAATACTAGAAATTGGAATAGGATCTGGTCCATCTCTTAAAATGTGGTATGATTATTTTCCAAATGCAACTATACATGCTATTGATGTGGACAACCATTCAAATAAAAATAATAATAGAGTTACCACACACATTTGCGACCAAGGGAATAGGTCACAATTAGAAAAATTAATGGAAAAAATCGGAAAGGTTGATATTATTGTTGATGATGGTTCTCATGTAATAAAACATCAATTAATAAGCCTTGCAACTCTTTTTAAGTATCTAAAAAAAGATGGTCAATACTGGATTGAAGACTTGCACACATCTGATGGAGAAGTATGGCAAGGAAAAACATTATATGGTTATGATATGTCATTTAAATCAGGTGAATCAACTGTAGATGTTTTAGAAAATTATATTAATAATAAAACAATTAATAGCCCTATTTTAACTGTGGCAGAAAATGAATTTTTAACTAAAAGTATTTCTGATATTAAAATGTTTGAATTGCCTAAAACACATTGGGGAATAAATAAACTTTGTTTAATTAAATAAAAAAATAATATGGAAAAATTTGATGCAAATGATGCTTTCATAAAAACTCAAAAATATGAATTGATATGCAATAATCACTTTGCAGAAAACGATAAAGATTACAAAGAAGGTTCTATAAAATTACTAAAACAAATTGAAAAATTCAAATCTACTGGAGAAATTACACCATTTGAAGAGTGGCATCTTTGGTCATCCATTCACCATGAGTTTTTTAATGGCTCAGCTGAAGAGTTTAAATCTTTTATAGAAAAAATAAAAGATAAAAGTTCTCTTGAGGTAGGTTCTGGGCCATGCGGATTACTTAATGTCTTGTATCAGTTAAAGAGTAGAGTTTTTGTTGAACCATTGCTTAATAGTTATAGAGAAAAACAATTAAGTTTGTTAGGTAAAACTTGGTTCAGTGAAGACGTGAGTTGTTATAGTCAACCAGCAGAAATATTAATTCCAGAACTTGTTGGCAAAATTGATGGAATGGTTATTTGCAGAAATTGTATTGACCATGCTCAAGATTGGAAAAGTATAATGAATAATATTGGACAATATGCAGCAAGTGGTTCTCATTTTTTATTTTGGGCTGATTTATATCATTTAAACGGCAATGATGATGGCCATTTTAATGTAACAGATGATAAAGATTATTTTAGATGTTATATTAAAGACCTTGGTTTTAAAATTAAAAGTGAATGGGAAATGCCAGAATCTGAAAGAAAATGTATAAATTTAGGATTTATTGCTATAAAAAAATAATGAAAATATTAGTTACAGGAGGAGCTGGTTTTATAGGTTCAAATTTGTGTGTCAGACTAATTGCTGATGGTCATGAAGTTTTTGTGATTGATAATTTGCACCCACAAATTCATGGGAATAACGCAGAAGAAGAGTCAATAACATATAACACCATAAAAGGTAAAGTTAGATTTGTTAAAGAAGATGTGTGCGATGTGTTTTGTTGGGCAGAGTTTTGTAATCAAGACTTTGATGTTATTATTCACTTAGCTGCAGAAACTGGGACAGGACAATCTATGTTTAATGCATATGGATATTGTAAAACCAATATATGTTCACTAGCGTTGCTAAATGATATAATTTTAAGAAAAAAAATAAATGCAAAAAAAATTATATTAGCATCATCTAGGTCTGTTTATGGAGATGCAAATTTAGATAACTTTAACCTCCCAATTGCAACAAAGGAAACCGATAAACTAGACCCAAAATCAATTTACGCAATTACAAAACTCACTCAGGAACAATTGTTGTTTTCTGGTTTTGGCGATATTCCAACAACTGCTTTGAGATTTCAAAATGTTTATGGGCCTGGGCAATCATTAAAAAATCCATACACTGGAATATTATCTATTTTTTCGACTGCCATAAAGAACAATAAAGATATTCAAGTTTTCGATGATGGATTAATGAGTAGAGATTTTGTATACATAGATGACGTAGTGGATAGCATTTTATTATCCATAAATAACCCAGAGTCTGATGGGCATATATTTAATGTAGGCTCTGGAGTTAGGACTACAGTTTTAAAGGTTGCTCAAACTTTAAAAGAAAAATATAATTCTGATGTTAAAATAAATGTTACTGGGGAAAAAATGAAAGGCGATATCAGACACAATTTTGCAGACATTTCAAAAATTAAGATGATAGGATTTGAACCCAAGATTGATTTTGACACGGGAATTCAAATTTTTGTGAATTGGGTAAACTCTAATAACGATATACAATATAATAATTACGAGAACTCAGTTGATGAGCTAAGAAAAAAAGGTTTATTAAAATAATAAAATATGAAATATTACATTGTTGGAAAAAAAATAAAAGAAGGGAATTTAAATTCAGATTCAGAAAAGGGAAATTTAAATGAATATTTCGAACTTGGTTGGGAATATATATCATCTCACTTACATATAAAACATTTATTTTTTAATAAACTAATTAAAGAAGATGACATAATAGTAACTTTAAATGATAGGATGTTTTTTTATAGTGGCTTTTGCAATAACGTTATTTCTTATGAGGATTTTGAAAAAATGGAAAAAAACAATTTGCAAATTATCGACATATGTAACGAAATTCAAAAAAATCAAATCTATTATTTGCCAAAAATAACTTTTGGTGGTAAATATGAGAACTGGGAAAAAGAAAAAGATATTATTACAAACATTAATTATAAAAATGTAAATTATCTGGGTATACAAAAAGATTTTTGCTGTTTGCATATAAGATACAGAAAGTGGGCACCATTTAGAAATTTTTCTGAAGATTTTTGGAAAAAAATAATTAAAGAAATAGAATTATCTGGGTTAAAAATTTTTGTTTTTGGTAAAGAGGCTGAAAAATTTTGTAGCAACAAAAACATCATTCATGTGGGACTACAAGAATATGCATCTTTGTTGAATAATGAAAAGTGTAAATTTTTGATTGGAAATATGTCTGGAGGCACTTTGGTTGCTCAACTTTTTTCTAATATAAATTGTAAAAACTATGTTATTATTGGAGATATGCAAACTTATAGTGAATTTATGACTATGAATAGTTATAGGGTTTTTTATCATATTAAAGAAATGAATTTTTCAAATGCTCCGATTTCTTACGTAACCACTTTAGATAGTGTTTGCTGGGAAGACTTTATTACGGTAGAAAAAATGCTAAATGAAATAAAATGAGTAAAATTTACAACTATATTATTTTAGGAGGTGGCATTACTGGATTGGCTTCTGCTAGAGTTCTTCAACAGAAAGGGGTAGATAATTTTTTATTATTAGAAAAAGATAACGAATGTGGTGGAATGTGTAAAACTAAGTTTATAGATGGCCATTATTTTGATATTGGTGGAGGACATGTACTTCATTCTAAATACCCAAATGTATTAAAGTGGATATTCAACCATGTTCCAGAAAAAAACTTTAATAAATTTGAAACAAAAGTTTTAATAGATTTAGGAGGAAATGTTATAAATTTTCCAATAGAACTTAATTTGTGGCAACTCCCATATGATTTGCAAGTTGAATATGTTGTTTCATATATTAAAGCTAACAAAAAAAATGTTCCTTATGAAAATTTCGAACAGTGGATAAGAAATTTTTTGGGTGATAAAATAGCAGATAATTATATGATCCCATATAATAAGAAATTGTGGTGTGTTGACATATCTAATCTTGACATTAGTTGGCTTTCAAAAATACCAAAGACAGACTTAAAAAAAATTATAAGAACAATCGTTGAAAAAAAATCTAATTTTGATGAAAAAATAGTAAGTCATAGTTCTTTTTATTATCCAAAGAAAGGAGGGTTTCAAACAATTGTTGATTCTATTTACAAACACATCAAAGAACATATTAAAGTAAATTACAAAGTTGATAAGTTGAAATATGATAAAACGCTAAATGTGTGGATTATAAACGAAGAATTTTTTGCTAAAAAAATAATAAATACAATTCCGTGGAAATTTTTAGAAATAGACCTATGTGGTTTAAATAAAAAAGATTTTGATAATTTAGAATATATTAGTAATGTGGTTTCTTTGTGGGAAAGAGAATATGATCATAATATGCACTGGATGTATACACCATGTGATAATTTTGAACAACACAGAGAGTTTTATATGCATAACATTGCTCCTCATAGCAAAACAAATGGTGTAATGACTGATATTAATCTTAAAAGATGGGAGAAGATTGCAGGACGTTGGAAACAAGGAACACCCATATATGAACATATAAACTTTTGCTCATATCCCATACCTTCTAAAATATACAAAAAAGCAATTACAAATATTTTAAATACTTGTAAACAATATAATCTTTTTGGGCTAGGACGGTGGGGTCAATGGCAATATCTAAATGTTGACCACTGTATTAAACAGGTTTTAGATTTTTTTGAAGATGAACAAAAATATGGATTTTATGATACAATTAAATAAAAAAAACAAAATATTGGTAACAGGCGGATCGGGCATGGTTGGTCGTTCTCTCAAAAAAATCATGCCAAATGCAATTTATTTGTCATCATCTAATTATGACCTTACATCTGAAAAAAATGTTTCCCATATGTATCACGAATTAAAACCTAATTGTGTTGTACACTTAGGTGCTCGTGTTGGAGGGTTAATAGACAATATTAATAGACCATATACTTATTTCACAGATAACATTCTTATGAACACACTTCTTGTTGAATCTGCAAAAAATAATGGTATTAAAAGGTTTATTGGAATACTTAGCACATGTATTTATCCTGATGTAGTTGAAAGTTATCCAATGACAGAAGACATGCTTCATCAAGGACCACCCACTCCAACAAATTTTTCATATGGGTATGCAAAACGGTGTATGGCTGTACAAATAGAAAGTTGCAACAAACAATATGGAACAAAGTATAGTTATCTCACTCCTCCTAATCTTTACGGAGAACATGATAAGACTGGGGAAAACAGCCATTTTGTTGCAGCTCTTATAAAAAAAATTATTATCGCAAAAAGAAACGATGATTCAAAAATCATCCTTTTTGGAACTGGCACCCCTCTCCGTCAATTCATGTATGCTCAGGATTTAGCAAGAGTTATTCAATATTGCATTGAGAATGATATTACAGAAAGCTTTAATGTAGCCACCCCCGAAAATCTATCAATAGATGAAATTGCCAGAATTGCTCTTAAAGCATGTGATGCAGAACATTTAAAAATAGAATATGATTCCACAAAGCCAGATGGACAATACAGAAAAGATGTTTCTATTGAAAAAATGAAGTCAATAATTCCAAATTTTGAATTTACTCCCTTATATGACGGAATTAGACAGACATACGAATCTTGGAAAAATAAAGAATTTTAACTTATGCATAAAATAACAATAAAATTGATGGGCGGTTTGGCCAACATGATGTTTCAAATATCTGCAGCATATGCTTACTCAAAAAAGCACAATAAAGAGCTTTTTCTCACAACAGATAGTTTTCATACTGTACACAAACACATATCTGAATATCAAAACAATATATTTGAAAATTTAAAATTTTCCAACATGAGTTTTTCTCAACCATGTTCAAAAATAGAAGAACAAGGATTTCATTATACAGAATTGCCTTATGTGTCTGGCAACGTTTTGTTAAATGGGTATTTTCAAAGCGAACTTTATTTCAAAGAATATTCTGATGATATAAAAAAAATATTTGGTATGAGATCTTTAATTTTTGATTATATTACATATGATGTTGCTATGAATTGTTATAAAATTGATTTATCATGTGACAAAACTTGTTCTATTCATGTACGAAGAGGAGATTACTTAAAATTTCCAAGTAACCATCCGCAACAAGGTATGGATTATTATATGAGGGCTGTAAAAAAAATTGGATTTGACAGTAAATTCTTAATTTTTTCTGATGACATTCAATGGTGCAAAGAAAACTTTCCAGAAATGGACAATTTTGTGTTTATTGAAGGTCTAAGCGACTACGAAGACCTTTATTTAATGAGTTTGTGCAAACATAATATAATATGTAACTCCAGTTTTTCCTGGTGGGCTGCATGGCTAAACAATAATCCCAACAAACAGGTTATAATGCCAAAAAATTGGTTTGGCAGTGCTTATAGCAATTTTGATACAAAAGATTTGTGTTGCGAAGGTTGGAGCATAATTTAAATTTGATTTTTTAAATTAGTTTTATTATATTTCTACCAAAAGATTTTCATGAAAGAAATCAAATTGGTAAATGACACAATATCTAATAGCGATATTGATAGATTGGTTGAATGGTTAAAAACATATCCAAAACTTACAAAGGGAGAAAAAACATTAGAATTCGAAAAGAAGTGGTCAGAGTGGCTTGGAGTTAAACACTCTGTTTTTGTAAACTCTGGTTCATCAGCCAATCTAATGATGCTATATGCTTTAAAATTAGCAAAAAAATTAAGAAATAATATCGTTGTAGTTCCTGCATTATCTTGGGCAACAGATTTGGCACCAGTTATTCAGCTTGGGTTTAAACCTAAATTAATAGATGCTAATAGGAAGAATTTATCAGTGGATATAGTTGAGTTGGAACACGTTTTTCGCACTGAAGCCCCCTCCGCACTAATACTAGTATCTGTGTTGGGATTGCCACCCAATATGACAGCAATTCAATCTCTTTGCAAAAAGTATGGAGTTTATCTTTTGGAGGACGTATGTGAGTCTTTGGGTTCTAAACACCGAGGACAAAAACTCGGCACATTTGGAGAAATGTCTTCATTTTCATTGTACTTCGGCCATCATATGAGTTGCACACCGTCAACTCCTATTCCATTTTTAGATAAAAATGGATTGTTTAGTATTGAACCAATAAGCGAAATTTACGACAATTATAAAGATAAGTTAAGTGACATAAAAATCCTGTGTTTTGATAAGATTACAAAAAACATTAAATACAAAACACCATCAAATGTTATTAAACACAATGTTGGTAGCAAAGACTTGTTGAGTATTAAATTAAGAAACGGCAGAGTTGTTGAAATTACAGAAGACCACAGTGTTTTTAGATTCGGAGAAGACGGAACACCAGAAGAAGTTATGGGAAACAACATACAAATAGGTGATAAAATAGTGGTTCCTAAATATATTTCCAATCCTCCAGAAATAAGTAAAATAAACTTATTAGATTTTGTAAAAGATACTAAAAATGTATTTGTTTTAAACTACCCAAAACAAAACTTAAGAAACATAAAGTGCCACTGGAAATCAACGATGTCAAAAAGTAAAGCAAACTATTCAACAAGAAAGACAATTCCAATTGAGTTTATGACAGAATTTGATGAAAATTGTAAAATTGGGTTTAGGCGACAAAGAAAATATAACTATATTCCCTGTCAAATAGAAATAACACCAGCATTTGCCAGAATTTTAGGATTTTTTATGGCAGAAGGGTCATATTTTAAACATGGGTTGACATTTTGTTTTAATATTGATGAAAAAAATGTTGTTGATAACTTGATGAAAGATATTAATTGCGTTTTTGGATTAAACAGCAAGATTATTTTAAATGAAAAAGACAAAGGAATGTCTGTAAAAGTTTATTCAAAAATGTTAAAACATTTCTTTCAAGAAATACTTAAAATAAAGTCTGGGGCAAAAAACAAAAGAGTTCCAAATGTTGTTTTTCATTTTAATGAAAAATGTAAGGTTGCTTATTTGTATGGACATTTCACAGGAGATGGAACTCTTGATGGTATTAGGCTATCTGTTGCAAGTGCTTCTTTAAGCATGATAAACGACATTTCATATCTATGTTCAATGATGGGGTTATCAGGTTCAGCCCAGGAGGTTAATAAGCCTTGTGGTGAAAAAATTATAAAAAACAAAAAAACAAAATCTTTTGGTGTTTTTTGCTTTAGGTTGTACAATATAAAATTTACAGAAGAAGGAGCAGTAGAAATCATAGATACAAACAGAACTTCTTCGCATAAAAGATGCAAAGATGGTTGTGGTGACTTATTTGAATTAAAGGTAGAAAAAATTGAAAAGATAAATGAAAACATAGAGCATGTTTATGATTTTTCTGTAAACAATGATGAAAACTTTATTGGAGGATTACAACCAATCTGTTTACATAATTCTACAATCGAGGGTGGTATGGTTTGCACAAATGATGATGAACTTTACAATATACTTAAAATGATTCGTAGCCATGGGTGGGACAGAGACCTTGATGAAGATTCACAAAAGAAGTTAAGAGATAAATGGGGTACAGATGATTTTTCTGCTCTTTACACATTTTATGTACCAGGTTTTAATTTGCGTTCTACAGACTTACAAGCTTATATTGGTATTGGTCAATTAGAAAAAATAGAAGACATCATTAAAAAAAGACATGAAAACTTTTGTTATTTCGAAAATCTTTTAAAGGACGAATTGTCATGGTGGCCTAATATATCAATAAATGACTTTGTTTCAAGTTTCTGCATCCCTATTATTTTCAAAAATACAGAACTTAAAGAAAAGGCTATACAAGATTTTAAAAAAAATAATATTGAAGTAAGGCCTTTAATAGCAGGATCAATGGGGTCTCAGCCATTTTATGTGGAAAGATATGGTCTTGACGAAAAGCCTTTTTGTTCTATTATAGATGAAAGGGGAATATATGTTCCCAATCACCCAGATTTGGAATTTGAAGACATAAAAAGAATTTGTGATATAATTTTAAAACATTATTAGATAAATGAACAACTGTAAACTCTCTTACATAAAGCAAGACTTTAAAAATATTTATTTAAGTATTAGATTTTGGTTTATTAGAAACTTTAATAAAAAAAGATTCTATAATACAGAAACACCAGTTCCGTGTGGATATGAAATTAATTTTTTTGATTTTTTTGAAAGACAAAAAAAATTAGATGGAAACAAGTGGACACTTGGTCCAACATGGGGAGATTTTCACCCAGATGATATAAGAGAAAACAGGGCTGGTGTTTTTCTGAAAGACCCAGAGTCAATATTTTTTTCTGAAGATGGAATCAATCTTGCTTTGAAAAGAAAAAACACTATTGTTGATTTGGACAAGAATCCATATACTCTGAAATACATTGGAGGAAGTATACAGCAAAAAATTGAATTAACTCAAAAATATGGTTATTTTGAATGTTTGTGTAAACTTCCGAGTAAAGGTGGTTGTTGGCCAGCCTTTTGGTCATATGGAACAAAAAATTGGCCTCCAGAAATTGACCAATTTGAATATTGGAATTTAAAAAACGCAAACAGAATAAAGTCTGGAATAATATCATCAAAAGAAAAGGGTAAAATTTTATACAAAGGAGACAAATTTTTCTTTCCAAGAAAAGGCTACACATATATAGGAAAAGACAACTTACAAAAAAGATTTAACAAATTTGCCTTTGAGTGGGATGAGAATCGAATTAGAATGTACTTTAATGGAATACTAATTCATGAAATCACACAATTTGCTGAATTTCACAGAGACGAAACCCAATATATAACATTGGGAATAGGATTTGATGAAAACTCTGGAAACTGGAATTATGGAGATTCAGATATATTTACAATAAAATGGATAAAAACATATAAAAAAGCATGACAAAAAAAGCACTTATCACAGGAATAAACGGGCAAACTGGCTCTTATCTCGCAGAACTTCTCTTAGAAAAGGGATATGATGTTCATGGAGTAATCAGAAGATCTAGTTCTTTTAATACTAAAAAAATTGACCATATTTTTGACAAATTAAATTTACATTACGGTGACGTAACAGACCCTATTTCTACAGCAAATTTGATTTCAAAGATACAGCCAGATGAAATTTACAATATGGCGGCCCAGAGCCACGTACAAGTCTCATTTGAAGTACCATACTACACAGGAAATGTTGATGCGCTTGGAACATTAAATATTTTAGAAGCCGTAAAAAATCATAGCCCAAAATCAAAAATTTTACAAGCATCTACATCAGAGTTGTTTGGAAAAGTTCAGGAAACCCCCCAGAGCGAAACTACTCCATTTTATCCAAGAAGCCCTTATGGTGTTGCAAAATTATATGGATACTGGATAACCAAGAACTACAGAGAGTCATATGACCTATATGCCTGTAACTCAGTGTGTTTCAATCACGAAAGTCCACGTAGAGGTTTGACTTTTGTAACAAGAAAAATCACATCGGAGTTGGTCAAAATCAAATGTGGGGAGGGCAAAATTCTAAGACTTGGAAATATGGATGCAAAAAGAGATTGGGGTCATGCAAAAGAATATGCTGAAGCCATGTATTTGATTTTGCAGCAAGATGAACCAGATGACTTTGTTATAGCAACTGGAGAGATGCATTCTGTTAGAGAGTGTGTTGAACTTGCTTCTAAGCATCTTGGGTTTGATATTGAGTGGGTTGGAAGTGGAATAGCCGAAAAAGGATACGACAAAAACACTGGGCAGTTACTTGTAGAAATAGATCCCAAATATTTTAGACCAGCAGAAGTTGATTTGCTTTTAGGCAATCCAGCCAAAGCAAAGGAAAAATTAGGGTGGGAAGCCAAGGTTAAATTTAAAGATTTGATTAAAGAAATAGTAGAGAGCGATTTAGAACAATATAAAAAAACTGGAAAAATTGAATAAAAGTTTTTGGTTTTTAAGAAAAATTTATATATATTTGCAAAAACAAACAAAAAACAGACAATGAAATTTAAAGATTTAACAAAAGATCAGATAAACCATATAAGAAAGATACACCAAGACAAAACGCTAAGATGGGATGATAGGATGAAGGAGCTCACGCAACTTTTGAACAAATCAGAAAGAACAGTTAGAATGTGGCTTGTAAAGTTGGGAATAAAAGAAAAGCATGATATAGAAATTGAAAGCGAACAATATAAAACCGCTAAACTTGCAGAGTTTGATAAAAGTAGAAAATATTATTTAATTGGTTCTGCACAAAACAACACTCCAGCAGAATTAGGCCTTCTAAAAAACATGGAGGCGTTTTCAGAGTTTTTAAATGGTCAGATTATATTAATTCCTTATAGATTTCACAATCCAACATCTTTATATACAAAAAAAGATATGGAAAACGAACAGTGGCATCCATCTGTTGTAAAGTATTTGAATGCAACAAGGATGGATTTGAATTCAAAATTAACTGTTTTGGGAGACATAAAGATACAGCCAACAAATGTTGAGCCTTTAAACGGGATTCATGGAATAACAGACGAAAGAAGCTGTATTATTGCACATCCATCTATACACTTTAAAACAATGCCTGTTCTTGAAGGATATGACAAAAAATTTATGATGACAACAGGTGCTGTAACAAAGGAAAATTACACAGACACATTAACTGGAAAAAAGGGAGAATTTAATCATACTCTTGGGTTTGTTTTGGTTGAAATAGTTGATGACAAAAAGTTTTTTGTACGTCAGGTAACAGCAAATTCGAATGGTAGTTTTACAGACTTGTTTTTTAGAGTTTCAAATGGTGAAGTTAAAACTATAAATGAATGTGGGGCTGTTGTTTTTGGAGACATTCATGTTGGGGATCACAACCAAAAAGTTATAGATAGTGCAATAAAAATGTGTAGAAAAATTAAACCAGAATACATTGTTTTGCATGACTTATTTAATGGCAAGTCGGTTAATCATCATGAATTGGACAATCCATTTATTCAGTATGATTTGGAAAAACAAAACAAAAATTCTCTAAAAAAAGAAATTGATGAAATGTTGAAGTGGTTGGAACAATTGGTTGATTTCAATGTTGTTGTTGTTAAAAGTAATCATGATGATTTTATTTCAAAGTGGTTATTGCAAGACTGGAGAAAACAAAAAACTATAAAAAACTCATTAGAATATATGAGATTTGCATCTATTATTTTAGAAGGAAATGCACCAAATGGTATTATACCATATGTTATAAATGAAAAATATCCCAATATTAAATGTTTAGGAATAAATGATAGTTTTATTGTTAATTCGTGGGAACTTGGTCAACACTCAAACATTGGCACATCAGGAACAAGGGGATCTTTGGCATCTTATGTTAAACTGAGTATTAAGTGTATACTTGGGCACGGGCATAGCGCAACAAGAAAAAGAGGTGCTATTATGGTTGGCACTTTTACAAATCTAAGAGTTGGGTACAATCATGGACCAAGCAATTGGGTTAATGCTTGTTCAATTGTCCACAAAGACAAAAAGGCTCAATTAATTATTTTTGATGAAAACGGAGAATACACAACATTAAAACCAAAAATAAAATGACAAAAGAAGAGAACGAAAGAAAGAAAGAAGAAGCAATTAAAGTGACAAATGAAGAACAAGTTATATTTGATTTTGTTACAAGAAAAATGAGGCTAAGAAAAGTAGGTTTTCAGTTGCATCTTGAAACAATAAAAGATTGTATTGATGAATCGTATGAACGAAAAAACAATTAAAAACACCCAAAAATAATTTAACAAAAACAGTTTTTTGACATATTTATATATAAGCAATAGCAATAAAAGCAAATGATGCAAAAAAGATATTGTGTTTATGCAAAATGTGCTATATTTACATAAAAGAAAACTTAATAAAATCAAAAGAGAATTAAAAGAGGATTAGATGATAACCATTTGCTTTAAATACAGATGTAGTGATGTGGAGTATATTAATAACAAAATTAATAATTATTCTGCTTGTGTCAGGTTTTTATATAAGAAATCTGAGGAGTTGTGTGATGATATGTTGTTGCTGTATTGCAAACGTAGGTTTGGTTTATCGGATATTGAGTTGAGGTCACTGATTGTTGATGTTAAGCAGATCAAGAATGGGTTTTTATCTAAGGTGGAATCAGCCAAAGACACAATTAAGAATATACAAGAAAAAATAGAAGAGTTATCTGCTAAGTTAGAAAAAGTTAAGTTAAGACCCAACAACAAATCAAATAGCAAAAAAATAAAATTCACTAAGCGAAAAATATTTAGATTAAATCGTAAAATTTCACAAAACCAGAGGTTTGTAAACTCTGAGATTGTTTTTGGAAGCAGGAGTTTGTTGAGGA
>Ga0265297_10003915_pt1 | contig 25586 bp, 19 predicted proteins | sample Munlanlwell13791_FD_192502 | JGI IMG/M metagenome (GOLD analysis project Ga0265297, IMG submission 192502) | Leachate microbial communities from a municipal landfill in Southern Ontario, Canada - Leachate well 137-91 | ecosystem: Engineered > Solid waste > Landfill > Unclassified | place... | reverse complement strand
TGTCAACTTCATATATTTCATACCCTTCAAACTTATATATATTTGAATCGCTTTTCGGATAGAATATAGTGTCCCAGTAATAATATGATTCTGCTGCATCATCCCATAAAAGATTTACCGAGCACTGAGTTGAATTTATCTGTGTAACGCTTTGCGAAACAGTTGGTATTGCAGGCAGTAAATTTACATTAAAGTTATTGTCGTATAAAGTCTGAGCAAGGTAACTCAATCGTTTAAGCATTGTTACAGAATTCTTATTATCGCTTCCCCTTTGTACAAGCTGTGTAAGGACTATCTTTTGAGTATCACCTGGGTTCACTATAAAATCTAATCCACCTGAATTCATTATAAACCTCATGTCATTGGGTTGATTTACTGAAATAATGTTTCCGGTTGTATCACCATTGCAGTTTTGCATGGAGCCTTTGTATTCTGTCCAGCCCTCGTTTGTTTCAGGGTCTCCGGGATATGTAAACTTCGTTCTTTTTGGCGGAATCTGTGTTATATCCATGAATGGAGTCCTGTCCTTTTTAAATCCTTGGAGCATATTGTATGCTGGTATCGGCTCGCCGTTAGGATCTGATTCACAGGGCACAGGTGATGCTGCCGTTCCGATAAAGAATATAAATGATGTAAGTCCAAGCGTATCGCCGCTAACTTTATTTCTCGGGCTTCGCAATAAGTCTATTCCGAAAGCCGGAGGTGCAGTTCCGTATGTCGGAGGAATTCCGGGTCCGTCGTCATTATCACCATTGTAACAGTATCCAAGATTCAAAGTTGTGTCACATCCGATGTAATCGTCATTTCCACCACCTAAATCAGCATCAACGACAATCCCCATAAACGTTGAATCCCACCTTGCCGTACCTTTATTTATAATCGTATAACTCATAAACTGTACATCTTCTATCCCGGGAATTGAGTAAGCCCATGCAGTAAAATAAATCTCAGCTTTCAGTATCGGATTTGTTATCCCTCCGCCGAATCCCTCAAATGGCGATCTTTGAGAAATGTCTCCGTCACCCATGCACTCAAATATCGTCTGGCTTGCATTCTCTGCTCCGGGAATGTCAATCCCGTCATCGTACTGGTGGTTCCCGTTAACATCTTTGTAAGGTGCTCCGTAAGGTATCATCTTATACCAGTTTGCATAGTCGGGATTGTTGTATGCATTATCACCAATCCTTACTGTGTACATCTTAAAATCACTATTCGTAGTCCATGCACCGTTTTGAAAAGTTCCGGGAGCATATTCGCCTCTATAAGATGCCATGACCTGAGCATACTGTCCGTTTATTCCGCACCCTATACAGAGTCCTGAAGTAAAGCAGGCAGTCCTGCCCGAACCCTTTGGCCATTCTAAACCCGCTGTGTTACCGTTAACTGTATTCTGGTTAAATATTCCCGTGTTCTGAAAATATGCTGATATGTTGTTTGAATTTAGTATAACTCTTTGAATTATTATGGATTCCGGTAAAAGACTGTTAGGATTCGTCCCTATGATTATTCTTGGTTTTGCATGAATAATTGTTACAAAAGAAATAATTAAAACTGCGAGGAAAATTAACTTCTTCATTTAATTAATATAAAATTAATAAATGCTTTATTTAATATAATTTATTGAACTTCGAAAAAATAAATTAAAATATCAAGTGTATTATCCTTTCGTACAGCATACACAAAAATACTGATTATGATTATAAAACGATTCGCTTCTTCCAAATGCCGGTACCTGAAGTGTTAATGCTGACACCTGTCAAAATTCTATTGTTCGCTAATTATAAATATTTAAATACGCCTCCCTTACGCCCTGTACATGCCTTAGGAGAAAAGTGCGTTATAAGTAAGTCGTTAATGCGGTTTTTTCTGTTTTATTTTGTTTGAGGATTCAAGGTTTTGCTTCCTGGAAAAGCTATAAATACCGATATAAAATATATCTTCTTTATAAATGAGGTTTCTCAAAATTACAGAATATTTCTATCATAATACAGCACCATATAAAGGCATTATAAAACCCCGTCTTTGCGTCATTAACAGTCCGGCTTTCTATCTCACCCTGAACCTATAATATGGCTGCACCTGCTCGTCGTCAACTTTTTGGGGAGTAATCTTTTCGGCTGATTCACCCCTCTCCGCCTCAAATCCCCTGATGACATTAGCCTCTCCGGCGGTGTATTTTAGTTTCCCTTTTACCTCTTTTGTCGAAATGAATGCTGTATAAACCATCACATTTTTATACTTTTCTGTTATCGCAAGTAAACCCGGTTTGTCAAACTCATGCTTGAAATGATTTATTTCTGTCAACGAAGGAACGTAACCTCTTACCTCTTTCTCAATCGTGATATAAGAATTATAACGCAGTTCCCTTAATTCATTTTTATTCGGTTCGCGCATAAATATCACAGTGCTTGCTATAAAATCATCTTTAAGTATATTAAATATTTCTTCCGAAATCCTGAAGTTGATTTCCACTGTGTCGGGTGTGAGTATGACATTTTTATCAATTAAACCTAATTTACCGGGTGTAATCGATGTAAAATGCCATGACTTACTTCCCTTAGTATAGGCATAATTGTACGTAAAACATTTTTTGTAAGGCGTCTTGCCCTTTAGGTTTGGCTTTTTCCAAATCCTGTATCTGTAAGGAGAATCGGTTACCGCTGAGGCAAACTTTGAAATTGCCGCAAACCTTTTTCTGTTTTTTATTAAATCTTTGCTCTTTGTTTTCTTATATTGAACAGGGGCAGATGCCACATAACTCGACCCCTCCCTTCTTTTAAAAACATTATCACCTATTTTTCCCCGAGTTACTCCCAGAAACTGTTTAATTACTTTAGCCATTATTCTTATTTTTTACTGATTTCTGAAAATTTCATATTTTGAATTTTATTACGCCGCCTATAACTTAGGTATGACTCTCCAAAGCCTAAAGTTGGACCGATATGTATGCAATAGGTATCCAATACGTATGCAATACGTATAAAATACGAAATTTAAACGAAATTCAACAGTAAAATTTTGGGGTGACGGTATAAATATATACCGGTATGTGATAAGTTATTTATTAATTGCCATGAAAGAATTATGCTGTGCATCTTATTTCTTCGCTGCTTCCATTATTATTACTAACAATTCCTCATGAATGTTCCCGTTTGTTGCGAGTATTTCTTTGTTGTAAACCGAATACTCTCCGCCCTTAAAGTTTGTTACCTTGCCGCCTGCTTCGGTCAGTATTATATATCCCGCCGCAACGTCCCATGCGTTCAGGTTGTACTCCCAGAAGCCGTCGAAGCGCCCGCATGCCGTCCAGCAAATATCAAGTGCCGCCGAGCCGATTCTTCTAACTGGTATATCCGAATTTACTATTGCCGAAAATACTTTTACAGGATTGTTCGGGTTGCTTCCCGTCTTGTATGGAAATCCCGTTACGAGCAGTGACTTCTTGAAATCGCTTTCTTTTGAAACCTGAATTCTCTTGTCGTTCAAGTATGAACCCTTGCCTTTTTCCCCAAAGAACATTTCATTCCCAAACGGATTGTAAACACCTCCCATAATAATCTCGCCTGCAACCTCAACCCCTATCGATACACAGCAAATCGGTATTCCATGCGCATAATTAATCGTTCCGTCAATCGGGTCAATAATCCATTTCACTTCCGAAGAAGTGTTCAACGCTCCGATTTCTTCCGAAAGAATGTTGTGATCGGGGAAATCGTTTTTAATAACTTCAATAATTTTTGCCTCCGAGTGCTTATCAACCTCGGTTACAAGATTTGAAACAACATCCTTGCTTTCAATCTTGAAGTCCTTATCAAAATATTCTTTCAGTATCTTCCCGCTTTCATCAAGCGCCTTGTAAAGTGTGTTTTTCATTTATTAATCCGTTATGAATTCCAGCCCGTCGTAAGCCAGACTTATATTTTCAGGTAATGAAGCGTTTACTTCATCATTATTTAAATCGTGTGTAATGTGCGTAAAGTATGTCTTCTTCGGCTTCAGATTTAGTGCTATATCAGTCGCTTCTTTCAAATTAAAGTGTGTCGGATGAGCTGCATGTCTTAGCGAGTTCAGTATCAGCACGTCAAGCCCGTAAAGCTTTTCCATTTCTGCATTGGGTATATGGCTCGCATCGGTTATGTATGCAAATTTGCCGATTCTGTAACCCAGTATCTTTATCTTCCCATGCATCACTTCAATCGGCATTATCTTCACTCCCTTTACTTCAAACTCTCTATTCTCAAGATAATTGAAGTTCATCAGCGGAACTGCCATGTAGCTTTGAAGTCTCTCATCAAGCGCATAGCGAAAAGTCAGCTTAATTTCATCCAACGTCGGAGCATTTCCGTAAACATCAACATATTTCTTATATCGCTGGTTTATCTGCCTAAGGTCGTCAAGCCCAAATATATGGTCAACATGATGATGTGTGTAAAGTATCCCGTCAAGGTCAGTTACATTAGCACGTAAAAGCTGCTGTCTGAAATCAATCGAAGTATCTATAAGAATTTTTACTCCGTCAGCTTCTATGTAAACAGACGCGCGAAGTCTCTTATCCTTTGGGTTTTCAGATTTGCATGTTTTACACGTGCAGCCGATTATTGGTACACCCTGCGATGTACCGCTGCCAAGTACTACAACCCTGTTCATAGCAGTTTCTGCTGCCCTTCTTTTTCGATAAGCTCTCGTATTGAAGGTTTTAGGAAGATTCCATCAACTCCAATCTCGGCAAGGTTCTTTGTGAGGAAGTTTATCTTTTTCTGCGGCTCTATGTTCTTGTTCATTAAAAATGTTTTCTGCTCTCTTAGCAAACAAAATCCGCCTTTGAAGAGACCCTTTTCAATTCGTACTGTATAACCTATCTGTTTAAAGACTTCAAGAAGTTCATTGATTAGTATTTCCTGATTTTCATTTGCTTTTGTATCTTTTGCTTTCTTTATAACCTTGCTCATTTAAGATATTCCTCTTTCAAATCATCTTCATCGTGCATAAAATATTTGTACGAATACTCTTCAATCATCTTTTTCTTCTCTTCTTCAAGTTCTGCAAGACTTTTCTTCATCGGCTGCATAACTGAAATTACAATTATTGCATAATACGAAAAAAGCGCAATCCATGGCACACCCTTCAGGAATCCAATTCGCTCTCCGAATACCTTTAAAAGCCCGTCATGAACGGGTGGATTGTCAAGATACATTATGTAAAACTTTATATCCAGAAAAGCCGTGTAAAGCTCAACCGGTACGAAGACGTAAAAAAGAATTATGCACATCAGTAGCCATGGATTTTCTCGAAGACTCATTTTTGCTTTTACAAGAAAACCGATTGAACAAACAAGTGTACAGATGTACGCCCCCAGTATTACCATCGAGGAATGCGAAAGCATCCTGAATATCCAGTTTTCTTCATCCGGCGGAATGCTTGTCCTGAAACTGAATTCATCGTAATTCAACAGGTCGTTGCCTATTAGCCCGCGTATGTTTATCGCACCGAGCCATACAACAGCCGAAATTATAAGTAATGCCAGCCAGATTCTTGCTTTTCTGTTCAATGTAAGTTTATTAATTATACAAAATTATTTAATTGAAGCATGACATTCAATTTATTAAGCTATAAATCTTTTTGAAAGTCTTTTTGTTATATAATATATCATTCTAAATTTAAAAGACCACATTATAAAAATCATGGAAGAAAGAATTAAAGAAGTACTGGCAAGTATTAACGAACCTATTATTAACAAAGGTTTTACCGAACTTGGTTTTATTTACGGTATTGTAATGAAGGGTAATACTCTAAAGCTGAAACTCGGTATTACCGACCCGGATTATAAAGATATTGCAGAATTAAAAAACAATATTACAAACAAAATTAAAGAGCAAATCAAAGAAATAGCTAAGGTAGAAATTGACTTCGTGCTCGGTGTAGTAAATCATGACAATAAACAAAAATCAATAGTCCTTCCAAATGTTAAAAATACTATTGCAATCGCCTCAGGCAAGGGCGGAGTAGGGAAATCAACCGTCGCTGCAAACATCGCTGTATCTCTCTCTAAAGAGGGTGCAAAGGTAGGACTCATTGACGCTGATATTTACGGTCCTTCAATTCCGATTATGCTCGGTGTGAACGATAGACCCGGTATTGTTCAGTCTGGCGGAAAGAATAAAATGCTTCCGGTTCTGAGCCACGGTATCTCATTAATGTCAATCGGTTTTTTAATTGAAGATGATTCGGCTGTCGTTTGGCGGGGACCAATGGCTTCAAGTGCTTTAAAACAATTCATGACCGAAGTCGAATGGGGTGACCTTGATTTCCTCTTGTTCGATATGCCCCCTGGAACAGGAGATATTCAGCTTACATTAAGCCAGACAGTCCCGCTTACGGGTACAGTCGTCGTTACAACACCCCAGGAAATATCGCTTGCCGATGCCCGCAAAGGTCATCTTATGTTTGAAAAAGTAAACGTACCGAACCTCGGCTTTATCGAAAACATGAGCTATTACTTAAAGCCCGACGGACAAAAAGAACACATATTCGGTCAGGGCGGAGGAAAGAAACTTGCAGATGAGTTTAATGTCGAACTTCTCGGTGAAATTCCAATCGATACCAACATCAGAATAGCAGGCGATAACGGTACACCGATTTCTATTTCAAATCCTGATTCACCGGTAAGCAAGATATTCAAATCAATAGCTAAAGAACTCATAATCGAAATCAATAAAAGAAACACACAGAAAGAAAAAAGACCCGGTCTCGAAATCATAGTGTAGATAAAATCCAAATTAAGATCCTCCTTCCCAAGCTCCGGCTTGGGAAGGTAGAACATATTTCACTTCTTTATTATGTTACTTTTACTAAATTTGTACATGAATAACGAACTCAACTTAGAAAATATAGAGAAAGTTCTTGCCGAAATTCGTCCTCACCTTCAGATTGACGGCGGCGACGTAGAAGCAGTTAGCATTGAAAACAATTCTATCGTTAAAGTCAGACTCTTAGGTGCCTGTAATTCTTGTCCGTTAAACCTTATGACATTGAGGGCGGGTATTGAAAGAATGTTGATGATTAGATTTCCTGAAATTGTCAGGATTGAATCAGTACCCTGATATCTCTGCAGCTTTTATATTCTCAATTTTTCCCATATCAAGAAAGTAAGAATTTCCTGTATCAAATCCTTTGATGCTTTCACCACATTCGGATAACTCCGTGTACAAATCAATTACATCTTTATACTCTGTAACACTATCTCTTTTGAATATCTCTGATGATATAACATGTATCCCGTTAAAAGCAAAATGATTGTTCTCTGGTTTTTCTGTTGTCACTCTTTTTATAAGGTTTAAATCACTATCAAACTCAAGATATCTCGATGTCTTTCGCTTTTGTATTGCCAGCACTGCCAAAGCTTTTTCTCTGGAAAAAGCTTCATCGATTAAGTTTATATTAAAATCCGTGAACACATCAACGTTTATAACAAGAAATCTCTCTTCTGAACCCAGATATTGCATTGCATTTAATATACCGCCGCCGGTACCTAAAATATCCTTTTCTATTATAATATTTATTTTAATACCAAAGTCATTTACCTGAAAATATTCTTCTATTTTATCGTGAAAATGATGAGCATTAATTACTATCTCTTTCACTTCCAAAGCTTTCAGTTTTTCTATCTGATAAGAAATAATCGTACCTCCCCTGAAAGGGAAAAGCGGTTTTGGCATCGAATCGGTAAATGGCTTTAACCTTGTACCGTATCCTGCTGCAAGTATCATTGCTTTTTCAATCATGTATTAATTTATTAATAGTATTAACAAAATACAAGGCGCAGAAATACTAACACTTATTTCATTTATTATTAAATCGTAATATGATAATTTCATTTAATTAATTGAATTATGATCTTACCAGGAAATAAAGCGGCTAAATCAAAAGAGTTTTATATACGTGAAATTATTAAACTGAAGAAAGAACTGAATGCAGTTCTGCTGGCACATTATTATCAGGAAGGCGATATACAGGATATCGCTGACCATATAGGTGACAGTCTTCAGCTTGCGCAGGCGGCGGAAAAGACGGATGCAGACGTTATTGTCTTTGCAGGTGTTCATTTCATGGCGGAAACTGCAAAGATTCTTAATCCGGAAAAACTCGTACTGCTTCCTGACCTTGCGGCAGGTTGTTCGCTTGCTGAAGGATGTCCTGCTGACTTATTACAGAAGTTCAAGGAAAAGCATAAAGACCATATAATTATAAGTTATATAAATTGCTCTGCGGAAGTAAAAGCAATGTCGGATATTATTTGCACTTCTTCAAATGCAGAAAAAATTGTCAAACAGATTCCTGAATCACAAAAGATTATCTTTGCTCCTGATAAGAACCTCGGTAAATACTTGATAAAAAAGACAGGCCGCGATATGGTCCTATGGCAGGGTGCTTGCATTGTACATGAAACATTCAGCGAAAAGAAAATTCTTATGTTAAAACTTGAACACCCAAATGCTAAACTAATAGCGCATCCTGAATGCGAAGAAAAGATACTTGCTAATTCTGATTTCGTCGGCTCGACGAGTGCACTCCTGCAGTTTGTTCAGAAAGATAGTGCTAAAGAATTTATAGTTGCCACAGAACCGGGAATCATTCACCAGATGGAAAAAAACTGTCCTGATAAGAAATTTATAATTGCTCCTCCCGAAGCAAATTGCGCATGCAATGAATGCCCTTACATGAAACTTAATACACTCGAGAAGCTGTATTTGTGCATGAAGGATAAAACTCCTGAGATTGTTCTGGATTCTGAAATACAGAGGAAGGCGTTGATACCGATTCAGAGAATGCTTGAGATGAGTAAATAAAAACTAACTGTCTTGTGATAAGCCGGATTTTGTTCCCTTTTGCGAGCGGCAATCATTTATCTTGGTCAGGGAATTACTTCCTTGACTCTTTGCATCCTACCCCGAAAGTATATGAAGTAAGCAGAACTTCTACTTTCTATACGCGGACTTGCTCCGGATGAGGTTTATCAATCTTAAAGATTGCTCTTTAAATGGTAGGCTCTTACCCTGCCTTTTCACCCTTACTCCGGCGAACCGAAGCGGTATTCTTTTCTGTGACACTTTCTAATCAAAAAACTTGCGTTTCTTGATTCCGGGGCATTATCCCGGCATCCCTGCTTCTATGGAGTCCGGACTTTCCTCACCGGGGTTACCCCCAAGCGCGATTGCCTTACAGGACAGTTAGTTCTAATATAATAAATTACTGTATATTTTCAATGAGTTTTTCATCAATCATAATTCTACCGCATGATTGACAAAGGAAAATCTTTTCTGCTATTCTTATCTCAATTTCCCTTTGAGGTGGTACTGAGTTATAGCAACCGCTGCAATTGCCTTTTCTTACAATCGCTGTAGCTTCTCCTTTTAATGAGCCGTTAATTCTTTCGTATAGTAACTTGTGCTCATATGAAAGTTTATCAAGAATCACTTTTCTCTTCTCATTTAGCTCTATTTCCTCATCTTCATACTGCTTGTTTAAAGAATTAAGATGGGAGACGTCTTCCTTCAGTTCGCTCTTTAACTCGTCATTACTCCTTGACATTTCGAGGATTCCTTTAACCAGATTTTCCTGATATGCTTTAAGTTCCTTTAATCTCGTCTCGTTCTTTTCAATTGTTTCCATCATTGCGTCAATCTGTTTCGTTATATCATCGTATTCCTTGTTACTCTTAGCTTTGTATTTTGACTCGTCGTATTTTGTTACTTTATCTTCAAGGTTTTTATTCTCCTTAGTAAGTGCTTTTTCCTCTGATTCAAAATTCTTAAGCTTGGTTTTGTCTTCTGACATATGCTCATCAATAACGGCAATCTTTTCCTTAAGGCTTTCTATCCTGTACGGAAGGTCTCCTTTCTCATCTTCAATTTCAGCAAGTTCTTCATCAATTTTGGTCAGTTCATAGAGCGAGAGTAAAACGTCAGTATAATTCTTCTTATTTTTTGTCGTGTTCTCCTCTCCGTATTCAAGTATCTTAGCCTCCTGTTCCTCTTGCTCTGCATTCTCATTAACAGAAGTGCTGTTTTCGCTTTCAGTGATTTCGTTTGTTTCGTCCATTTTAAATTATGCTTATATTATTTTGCTTTTTTCCTATTGTTACTGCTACCTCAGCTTTAACAAATTTTAAGTGGTCTGCTATATCTTCAATTTTGATGTTGTCCAGGAATAATATTCTTGAAAACTTAACTCCCATAAACCCGTCTTCAATTACCACTTTATTGTTAAACCTGTAAATCAATTCTTCCAGCGTCATCTTTTTCTTTAAATCACACCTTACAGCAATATGTTTATTCGCTCTTTTTCTAAAATCATAAATCTCATATGCCGGTTCATCATAAGGATGGCTATTCAGTAAAGCATCAATAACTGATTCGAGTGATTCATTCCCGCATTCCATTTCAAGCCTGACCTCCTCCTCAAAAGCCAGTTTACCTATTTTCCCGATAACCGGTTTTGAAGATTTTCCCGGCAAGAATGTACCAACTCCTTTCATTCTGAAAGAACAAACTGTGTAGTTTCCGATTATACCTGCACCTGCTGAGGACATATCGAAAGTAAGTTTGTCAACGTACTTCAGCGGGACAAAAGTCACGACTTTTTTCCTGCTTATGTATTCATTGAGTACAGGGGTAAGTTTTCTTATTTCGTTCTTCTTAAAGTAACTGAAAATTTTATTCATCGAGGTATATTAAAAAAAGTGTACCCTTGAGAGATACACTTTTTAACTTAAACAATTAAACTATGAAAAACTTTAATATGAACTTCCTCATTCATGTATTAATATAGTCATAAGCGAAAAAACAATCAATATACTAAATATTACAGTTTTAGTTTTTTAAACAGCATCTGGATAGGCTTGCTGTTCTGTAAAATATAGAAGTGAACTGCCGGTACTTTTGAATTTAACAGTTCTTCTACCTGCTTACATGCCCATTCTACACCAACATCTATCACATGTTTATCATCAGCTTCCATTATTTCCTTGTAAAGATCTTCAGGGATATCAATATAAAAGTCTCTCGGAAGGCTTGTAAGGTGTTTCTTTGTTGTTATTATTTTCAAACCGGGAATTACCGGAATATTAAAATTTTCCTTTCGGCACAAATCTACATAGTTAAAATAATGTTTATTATCATAAAACATCTGAGTGACAATGTAATTTGCTCCTGCTTTAATTTTTGACCTGACAATCTCAATATCGGCTATTAAATTCGGAGACTCAAAATGTTTCTCAGGATATCCCGCAATACCTATGCAGAAATCTGTTGGAGAAGCATCAAGAAGGTCAGCTTCAAGATAATGTCCTTTATTCATGTCGGTTATCTGAGCAACGAGATCAACTGCGTAGTTATTGGTGGTCTTTCCTTTAGGAACAGGTTTCTTGAAACCTTTGTCATCTCCCTGAATGGCAAGTACATTCTCAATGCCGAGATAATTCAGTTCAATAAGTGCATCTTCTGTCTCCTCTTTGGTAAACCCGCTGCAAAGTATATGAGGTACGGTATCGATATTAAATTTATTCTTTATTGCTACGCTGATACCAATTGTTCCCGGTCGTTTTCTCTTTACTTTCTTTCTTATTTCGCCGGATGGAGTCTCTTCATACTGGACTTCCGCAGAATGAGATGTTACATCTATAAATGGCGGATCCAGACTAATTAATCCTTCAAGGGTTTCAAACAATGAGTTAATGTCCCCTCCTCTAAGAGGTGGAATTATCTCATAACTTATTAACGGATTCTTTGCTTTTTCTAAATGTTCAATTACCTTCATTAACTATTATTTTATGTATGAATGAGGATGCATAGAAGAATTCTTGTTAGTCAGTATTTTGCTGTTTCCCGATGTCACATCAAGTATGCCTATATTATATTCATTGCCATTTTCAGCATCATAAACAATCCTTTCTGAATCAAGCCATTGATAATTTGCTACGTTACCTCCCTTAATGTCAAAACTCTTTTTGTTTGACCCGTCAATGTCCATCGTGTAAATCTTGGTTTTCGTATCTGTAATAGCAACAAAAGCAATTTTCTTGACATCCGGTGAGAACTTAGGTCTGTTGGCACTTTCAACACCTTTTGATAATGCAATTTCATTCCCATCATTAAGAATATTAATTGTTCCCTGTAGATTGTTGTCAAATGCCGCCCATGTTATTAACATATTATCAGAACTAATATCCGGAAATAAGTTCGCATGATTATTATTACTTATCTTATAAACATTATTATCGGTTGTATCACTGAAGTCAATTAAAATAACATCTTTACCGCCCTGATAGAAAGAAGAAAAGACAATTTTCGTTCCGTCTTTTGAAAGAAGCTGCTGGTTTGAATATCCGAGATCTGAAATAATAAAAGGTTCCGATAATCCTAATTCGATTGCGTATATGGTTAAAACACCCTCAAAATCTGAATTAAAGATTATTGTCTGGTCATCATTCGCAAATGAAGCATGTTCTCCGGTAAAGACATAAATAGGCTGACTGGGTGTTTCCTGGTCTATATTATCAATATAATATATTATTCCGCTCTCAGTGTTAAAAACCACTTTTTTATCATCAGAGGATAAACTCGGAAAGTAACAATGATCTAACATATCAGAAAGTTGTTTCTTTTCACTTCCGTCTTCATTCATAACAAACACCTGAAAATAACCTGAAGGATTGTCATCTGATACGTAGGTAATCAGTTTTCCGGACTGCGGAAAAGCAATATTAAAGGCTGATAAAACAAATATTATTGATATTAACATCTTATTCATATTCAGAAGAATTAATTTATTTTAATAATTTTTTAAACAATTTTTAAAATAACTAAGAAATTACAAGCATAAAAGCCAAAAAACAAAAATAATCAGACAAATCTATAAAATATACTGGCAGAAGACATAGTAAAAATTGCACTATCTCATCTTAATCGTGTTAATAGTCCTTTTTCACTTTATTTTAGTGTTTGTTTTTAAAATTTTATAACTTTATGTACTACAAGGATAACAAAATACTTTATAATATAATAGGTGCTGTCTTAGTTATAATCGTAGTCAGTGTTACCCTCTATTACCAGTTTAATAAATTGACACAAAGATCATTTTATGATGAAACCGGTAAAAAATCTGTAATAGGTTTAACAAACAGTTCTGAAATTGTTTTTGACAGCTACGGTGTACCGCATATTACATGCAGCAATGAGGATGACCTGTTCTTTTCACTCGGGTACATGCATGCACAGGACAGGTTATGGCAAATGGATTTGATAAGAAGAATAGCCGAAGGAAGACTTTCAGAAATATTTGGGATGGATGTACTTGAATATGATAAACTTTTCAGGACGATTGGAATATCGAGGTTTGCATACACACTTTACGAAGGGATATCACCAAAATCAAAACAAATACTCTCAAGTTATTCAAAGGGTGTGAATGAATTTATAAGTCAGAATAATAGAAAACTTCCGCTGGAATTTGATATTCTGAATTACAAACCCGAAGAATGGAAACCCGAGCATTCACTCATGGTGATAAGAATGATGGGCTGGCAGTTAAATTTATCGTGGATGACAGAATATATGTTCGGAGAAATCACCAATAAATACGGATTTGAAAAAGCAAAAGATTTTTTTCCTAATTACCCCGAAGACGGACCATTTATTATAAAGGGAGAAAAAAAGAATTCCGGCAGTTTAAATTCAAATGGTTTTGGAAAGAGTAATTTTGCATTACTTGGCAGAGGGTTTTTTGAGAGCGTTATCTCCTATAGGAATTATTTTGGTTTACTGGGAACACAGATTGGAAGTAATTCCTGGGTTGTGAATGGAGTAAAAACTGAGGGTGGAAAACCTATCCTTGCAAACGACCCGCATCTTGTCTTACAAGCTCCTTCAAATTGGTATGAAGTAGTATTAAAAAATCAAGGTGACAACACATTTGTATGCGGATTTTCTATTCCGGGAGCTCCGGGAGTAGCTATAGGTTCAAACGGTGAGATAAGCTGGGGAATAACGAATCTAATGAACGATGATTCGGATTTTATGATTCTTAAAAGGGATTCAGTATATACAAACAAGTACAGACTTAATAATACTCTTTACAATATAGACAGCACCGAAGAATATATTAAGATTAAAGATATTAAAGATGAGGTCCCACTCACGATTTACAATACAATTGCAGGCCCGGTCGTTTCAAAACTTGAAAAAGTACAATTTACGGGAGAGAGCAACTTTAAAACAAATGATAAAGAAATACTGACACTTCGATGGACCGGGTACGAGTTAAGCGATGAAATAAATGCATTTTATGATGTTTACCATTCCCGGAACTGGAAAGAGTTTAAGTCTTCTCTTAGTGGTTTCGGATTACCCGCATCAAATTTTACTTACGCTGATGTAAACGGAAATATAGGATATCAGGCGGCAGGTAAGGTTCCTATAAGAGAGAATGATTATGTTCTCAATGGTTCGGTACCAAATTTAGGGGAAATGGAATGGAAGGGTTTTATAAATCAAGAAGACTTGCCTTCGGTTTATAATCCTCAGGAGAATTTTATAGTAACTGCAAACAATAAAGCAGAGAAAGATTTAAAAATTTACATCTCAAATCTATATGAACCGCAATACAGGGCAAAGAGAATTGAAGAAGTTCTTAAATCGAAACAGAGCATGAATTCTCAAGATTTTATACTATTACAGAACGATGTTGTAAGTCTTCAGGCAAAAGAATATTTCGGTTATGTACTCGATGCATACAAGGATTCATCAAAAGTTACTACTGAGGAGATGAAGATATTAAATATGATAAAGAAATGGGATTACAATCTGAACAAGCTTAGTGGCCTTGCCACACTATTTGCGGAATTTGAATTACAGCTTTACATAGAACTTTATAAGTATAAACTTGGAGAAAAGCTTTTCTTTGATTATATATATTTGAATAATATACCTATTCGTAACACTTCAAAACTTCTTAAGGAAAATTCTTCATGGATTATCGGAGATCCCAAAGACTCAACGAAAAAAGAACCAAGGGATGTATTAATAAAAAAAGTTTTTAAAGCAGCTATTAGTAAATGCGTGGAAAGATTCGGATCTTCAGAGCCGGAGACATGGGAATGGGGTGAGGTTCACCAGGTTATTATAAGACATCCGATGGGAAGTGTACCCGCGTTGGGGAAAACTCTTAACATAGGTCCTATTGAAGTTAACGGAACCGGTACAACAGTTAATAACACACAGTATTCGTTCCAAAAGGCAATACAAAAACAAGAGTTCGAATGTTTTGTGGGAGCATCAACGAGGTTTGTTTTTGATTTTAATGAACCAAAGTATTATTACTCTGTACTGCCATCCGGACAATCGGGTCAACCGGAGCACAGGAACTACGCGAATCAGACAAAGTTATGGTCAAATGCCGAGTATAAGAAAGTATATTTAGATTCAGAGGAGCTTAAAAGAAGTTCGGAAGATGTAAAAGTTCTTATTCTTACACCTTAATGCTTTCGAGCAAGAGCAAATATGAGAAATATAAACCTAAGAAAAGGTTCGGTCAAAATTTTCTTGTGGATGACAACATAGCAAGAAAGATAGTAAAATCGCTGGAGATAAAAGAAGAGGATACAGTAATAGAAATAGGTCCCGGGCAGGGAGCGCTGACAAAACATCTAACAAAGGAAACGAAAAGATTTATTGCTGTAGAGATTGATACTAAAGTATCTGAAGAATTGAAGAATAAGGGATATAATGTAGCAGTAAAAGATTTTCTTCAATTCGATTTTGAAGAAGATATTCCGAGGGAATTGAGGGGCTCAGATATAAAGGTAATTGGGAATATTCCATATAATATTACTTCAGGTATTCTGTTCAAACTTTTGGACAGTAAGGTTAAAATAAATTCTTGCGTGATTATGATACAAAGAGAGGTGGCGGAACGTTTAGTAGCAAATGTTAATACGAAGCAGTATGGAATTCTCGCAGTCCAATTTCAGGCAATGGCTAAAGTTAAACAACTGTTTAATGTACCGCCAACAGCATTCTTTCCTAAACCGGATGTTACTTCAAGCGTAATAAGGATTACGTTCAGCGAAAGTGAAAACAGGATTGATAATATTAATGTGTTTAAAGAGTTTGTTAGAAGTGCTTTCAGTAAAAGGAGAAAGACGTTAAAGAACTCACTTAATGATTTCTTTGAGAAATATTCGTTGAATATTAATGATTATGACTTTGATTTCTCACGAAGGGCAGAGTCGCTAACAGTAAGAGAGTTTATAGATTTAAGCAATATCACAGCTCAAAAGATTAATCTGGGCTAAGCTTTAATTGATAAAGATATACAGCTTTAATTTATTATGATTGATAAGATAAGAAAGTTAGTTAACGATTCGATGTTATTTAAAGATAGCATTAATTCAACAGACAGGGAACGATTCGTTACCGGTTTGAGCAGCTCGCTATTGTCATTTTTTATTTCATACCTGCAGAAAGAACAATATCAAAAGGTAATATTTATCTCTTCATATATTGATAAGATATATAAGATAAAAGGTGACATTGATACAATTGCAGATACAGATAACGTGTCAATCTATTCAAAAGATAAGAATACAGAAAGCGAAGAACACACACGAACACTTAACTTTCTATCAAATTCAAATGATTTCATTGTACTCGTACATACAGATTCGCTACCGAAAAAGCTAATCGGTAAATCAAAGTACAAGGAGTCTCTTTTAACTCTAAAGAAAAACGATGAATTCCTGTTTGAAGAACTGACACAGAAGCTTGAAGAATATAAATTTGTTAAGAGAGACTTTGTTGATGAGGTTGGGGATTATTCCGTTAGAGGAGGGATAATTGATTTATTCCCTGAGCATTATGACTCTCCGATTCGGCTTGAGTTCTTTGGGGAGAACATTGAGTCTATAAGAGAGTTTGACATAAGGAGTCAGCGTTCGTTAAAGGAGCTGAATGAAGTAACGATAGGAATAAACCTCAGCTTTCGGGATGAGAGTAACGAAGATGAAAACGGTGAGTATTCGATAGCAGATTATATTGCTGAAGATACGATAATTTTAGTTGATGAGAGGGATACAATAACTGATGAGGATTTTTGGGATAAAATAAAGCGGAACAAGAAGATTTATATATCTGCGTTTAGAACTGATGCTTCACATGATTTTGGCGGCAGGGTTCAGCCTGATTTTAATTCTAATGTGAAATTACTATTCAACAACCTTCAAGAAAATATATCGAAAGGATATACAGTTTTCTTATTAAGCTCAGATATTCATCAGTCCGACAGGCTCAAGAGTCTCATCTTTGATGCTGAAGAGGATTATTTAATTGAGGAAAAGATACAGGAAAAAGTATCTGATAAAATTATATTCTGTGATGAATCACTACAAGAAGGGTTTATCTATCCGTCTGAGAAACTGATTGTATATACAGAGCATCAGATATTCGGAAGGTATTTCCGACAGACCAAGAAGCGGAAGAGAAGATTTCGCGGAATGACTTTCGATGAGGTAAAAGAACTAAAACTTGGTGATTATGTCGTTCACAGGGATTTCGGGGTAGGTGTGTATTCAGGGCTTAGAAAAATAAAAGTAGGAAATAATCAACAGGAAGTAGCGAAGCTTTCATATGCGGGAGGTGATGTAATATTTCTTAATCTGAATTACGTTAATCTTATAAATAAGTATTCTGCCGGCGAAGGTGTTTCTCCAAAGCTTACAAGGCTTGGGGGCGGTGAGTGGTTAAAGGTAAAAGAAAATGCAAAGAAGAAGGTTAAAGATATTGCGAGAGATTTAATTCTTCTTTATGCAAAGAGGAAGTCAGCGACCGGCCATTCATTTTCTCCTGATTCCCACTGGCAGAGAGAACTGGAAGCGAGTTTTATGTATGAAGATACACCAGACCAGTTTTCAGCAACTGAAGATGTAAAGAACGATATGATGAATGTTAATCCAATGGACAGGCTCGTTTGCGGAGATGTAGGATTTGGCAAGACAGAAGTTGCAGTCAGGGCGGCTTTCAAATCTGTGCTGGATAATAAACAAGTTGCAGTGCTTGTACCTACTACTATACTTGCTGTTCAGCATTATAATACATTCAGGGACAGATTGAATGCATTTGCAGTAGAGGTTCAGGTAATTTCAAGGATGCAAAAGAGAAAGGAACAGAAGGAAATACTTGAGAATCTTGCTGAGGGTAAGGTTAATATTTTGATAGGTACGCATAGGATACTTTCAAAAGATATTAAGTTTAAGGATTTGGGACTATTGATAATCGATGAAGAGCAGAGGTTTGGTGTGAAGGCAAAGGAAAAGTTGAGGGCGTTGCAGCCAAATATTGATACTTTAACACTAACAGCAACACCGATACCGAGAACATTGAATTTTTCACTGCTGGGAGCGAGGGATTTATCCGTGATAAATACACCGCCAAAGAACAGAAAACCAATTATTACTGAGATAATAAGTTTCAAGTGGTCAATGATTGCTGATATTATAAAGAAAGAGATTGAAAGAGGGGGGCAGGTATACTTTGTAAATGACAAGATATCAGAATTGTATGACTATGCGGATAAACTAAAGGAATATATCCCATATGCTAAGTGTGGAATTGCACACGGGCAGATGGACGGTGTTGAACTTGAAGATGTGGTAGTTGATTTTATCGAGAAGAAACTAAACGTTCTATTCTGCACAAAGATAATTGAATCCGGGTTGGATATTCCAAATGTTAACACAATAATTATTAATAATGCTAACATGTACGGGCTTTCAGAGTTATATCAGTTAAGGGGAAGGGTCGGAAGGAGTGATACTCAGGCGTATGCGTATTTTATATCGCCGCCCGCAGGTAAACTTACAAAGACGGCGATAAGGAGACTACAGGCAATTGAAGAATATACGGAGCTTGGTTCGGGATTTAATCTTGCGATGAGGGATATGGAAATAAGAGGAGTAGGGAATCTGCTGGGAAAGGACCAGAGCGGGTTTGTCCATCAGATGGGGTTTGAGATGTTTATTGATATTATTGATGAAGCAGTATCAGAATTAAAAGAGAATGAATTCAAAGAAATATTTAAAGAAGAAGAATCGCTTAAGAAGATAAGCGACAAGATAAAGAAACGCGAGGAGTATGTACCAGCTGTGATAGAGAATGATTTTAATGCTTTGATACCTGAAGATTACGTGGAGAATGACACGGAAAGACTTAATATATATAAGAGATTGTATGAAGTGAAGAATAAATCAGAGCTGAAAGTAATTGAGGAAGAATTAAAGGACAGGTTCGGAGGGTATTCCTATGAGGTCGGCAACCTGCTTAGAGTGATAGAGATAAAAATAAGAGCAACAGAGATAGGGCTTGAGAAGATAAATATAAGCGGGGATGAGATGCTGCTGTATTTCCCAGAGGAAAAGGGGCACAGAATATTTACGAGTGATTTTTTTGACAATCTTATAAAGAAGCTTTCAGCAGCGAAATCGAATAAGTTTAATTTTGTGAACAACAAGAAAAGGCTGATAGTACAAGTGAATCTAAATTCAAAAGAGGAAGATGAGAGGATTGAAGAAATAAGGAAACTTATAGATGAATTGCTGCTAGGCAGTGCAGTTTTTTAGCAAATATTGTGACAGATTAATCTGTTTCAAAAGTCGTTTAAATTTAGCAATTTGATTCAATAAAAATTTTATAAATGAAAAATCTACTTATTCTTTTACTGATGTTGGGGCTTACATCAGCAGTGTTTTCCCAATACACGAACATAACAATCAGCACAACAAACTCGCCGAATGAACCTTCAATCTGTATTAATCCTAAGAACTTAAATCAGGTTGTCGCGGGAACAAACATAAGTTCGGCTTATTATTCGACAAACAGCGGATATAACTGGACGAGGTTTAACCTAACAAACTCACAATACGGAGTTTGGGGAGACCCCTGCATAATTGTTGATACGTTAGGACATTTTTATTATTTCCATTTATCAAATACAAACTCACCGGGATACTGGATTGACAGAATAGTTTGTCAAAAGTCAACGAATGGCGGGATGAATTATAGTAATCCCGGTTCATATACATATTTTCAGTCTCCGAAAGAGCAGGATAAAGAATGGGCAATAGTTGATCCGAGAAATAATCATATATATGTAACATGGACACAGTTTGATAGTTACGGGACTTCAAATCAATTAGACAGCTCGAATATTTTATTTTCTAAGTCAACGGATGGCGGATTGACATGGGTTGATTTTGGCAGCGGAACTGCAAAGAGGATAAATCAACTTGGCGGTGATTGTGTAGATGAAGATAACACGGTTGAGGGAGCAGTACCAGCGGTAGGTCCGAACGGAGAGGTGTATGTAGCATGGGCGGGTCCAAAAATAAGGAACTCGCAGTTTGGGATATTCTTTGATAAGTCAACAGACGGCGGAAATACATGGCTTGATAATGATGTATATGTTTCAAATCAGAGAGGCGGATGGGATTATATGATTAGCGGGATACAGAGAGCAAACGGGCTGCCGATTACATGCTGCGATATATCGAATGGTCCATACAGAGGAAATGTATACATAAACTGGACGGACAGTGCAGGTCCGAATAATCATGATGTTATGTTTGTAAGTTCAACAAACGGGGGAGCAAACTGGAGTGCACCACTTAAGGTCAACACAGATAACACAAATAAAGAGCAATTCTTTTCATGGATGACGGTTGACCAGAAAACAGGTTACATTTATATATGTTCTTATGACAGAAGAGACGATGTATCGAATGCAGGAGCGACGCATTTTTATCTTGCTAAATCAACGAACGGAGGTGCATCATTCACCGATGAAAGGGTAAGCGAGACGTCTTTTATACCAACATCGTCAGTTTTCTTCGGTGACTATTCAAATATAACCGCATACGACGGAATTATAAGACCAGTATGGAATAGATTACAAGGTACATCATTAAGTGTATTGACGGCGATAATAGGAAATATAACAGGTACAGAAGAGCCGGTAGTAAATATTCCAAGTGAGTATAAGCTTGAGCAGAACTTTCCGAATCCGTTTAATCCGACAACGACTATATCCTATTCGATACCGAAGAATGGTTTTGTGACATTAAAAGTGTTTAATACTCTGGGTGCAGAAGTTGCAGAGCTTGTGAATGAGTATAAGTCAGCAGGTACATACTCCTATGATTTTGACGGAAGGCATCTTTCGAGCGGAGTATATTTTTATAAACTGCATGCCGGGGATTTTGCAGTGACGAAGAAGATGATGCTGAACAAATAGTTTTAAATGTAAAAGGCGGGTTAAAAAGACCCGCTTTTTTGTTTAAGTAAATTCAATAAACAAAAATTATTATTACTATGAAAAAACTATTACTTCTTTTAGCAGTGTATATGATGTTATACACAAATACAAGAGCCATTTACATATGGCAGGATTTTGATAATCCGTCATTTCCTCCAAAGGGCTGGACTCTTGCAACTTCAAATGCATTTAATTGGGAATGGTCAGTAAGATGCAGCGGGTATGGTACGGGATATGGTGCAATTAAAGCAAATTTCAACGATGCGAATACGGGTAATAGTTTTGATATAATTACCCCAGTATTCACATCCTCCATTTCAGGAGATTCTTTAATATTTGACCATGCTTATGCAACTTACGGTTCATCAAATGATCAATTGAAGATTTATTACTCGACTAATAACGGTAATGCATGGACAGAATTAATAATACTTAACGGCGGTACCTCCGGTCCGCTTGTGACAGCTCCCGCGACAGGAACTCCTTTTGTACCATTATCAACTCAGTGGGTAACGAAGAAGTATGGATTACCGAACGGAACAAATATGATAAAGTTTACAGCATATTCCGCAATAGGAAACAATCTCTATCTTGATAACATAAAAATAGGAAGTCAGTACAATCTTGATGCAGGTGCATCAGGGTTTAAGAGATATGTAAGAACCTATACTTCAGGAACAATTGACACTCCAAAAGTATATGTAAGAAATTTTGGAAAGACAACAGCGTCTTTTAATGTAATGTTAACTGTTACACCCGGCACATACAGCAATTCACAGACTGTTACAAATTTAGCGCCCGGACAAATTCAATTTTTGAGTTTTATGCCTTGGACAGCACCATCGAATGGAAGTTATACTTTTAAAGCTATAACCGGACTAACGGGTGATGAAAATATAAGTAACGATACAATAGAAAATGTATATTATGTTACATCAAATCCGAGGAACGTTTTGATGGAATACTGTACGGGGACATGGTGTCAATGGTGTCCATGCGGGAAGGTAGCAATTCACGAACTTGAGCAGTATTATCCGAACACTGTTGTTTTAGCATATCATGGAGCGGGAAGCGACCCGTATATAAATTTTAACGGTAATAATATTTTAAGTTTGCTAGGTATGAATGCATATCCTACCGGAACTCCAGACAGATTAATTTATCCGAATGCTTATCTAAGTGCAAGCGGTTTTTTTGAATATCCATTTATGAGGTACATGAATTCACCTGAATCGCCGGTGAAGATTGAAATTATTACACAAAATTTTAACTCATCCACAGGTGAGCTTAATGTTAATTTAAAAGCTACATCATTAACAAACCTAACCGGACAATATAAAATTAATTATGTAATAACTGAAGATAATCTCGTTTACAGTCAATCTGGAAATTCATACTGCACCGGAGGTTCAGGATTTGTGCACAGCTCAGTTGTTAGAAATATGGTAAATAGTGCTCCTGGAGAAAATCTGAATAGCGGAGGAACATGGACAAGCGGTCAGGAAATAACCAAATCGTTTTCGACAACATTAAATTCTTTGTGGGTATCTTCAAATTGTAAGCTAAAAGTTTTTGTTTATAAAGATGGGACACCGCTCTACCTTGCAGAAGTTCAGCAAGCAATTCAGACTTCTATAAATGCAACCGGTATAAACAATGCAGAAGAAACACCATTGAATTTTGAGCTCGGTCAAAACTATCCAAATCCGTTTAATCCAGTAACAAATATAAAGTTTTCAATTCCAAAAGACGGATACGTAAGTCTTAAAATATATGATATCTCAGGTAAGTTAGTGGCAACTTATTTAGACGGTCATGTGAAAGCAGGGAAGTATAATGCTGAAGTCTCAGGTGAAAAACTTTCGAGCGGGACTTATTTTTATACTTTGAAAGCTGATGGATTTTCTGAAACCAAGAAAATGATTTTAATTAAATAAAAGATAAAACAATAGTTTAATAAAGAAGGGGGTGCAAAATGTGCATCCCCTTTTTTAATTGTATGATATTTTATGTACTTAGGGAATTTAAGGGGGGATTAAGCGGGATATTATTGCCTTAATATAATATCGCAGACATATCGCAGTCATATCGCAGGCATAACGCAGGCATACATAAAAAAGCTAGTAATTGGGGGTTTTGGAGTGAGTTTTGGGGGATTTCTGAAATAGTATATTTTACACAATTTTAGAAATAACGAAATAATGGAATAATTATTTCTATAATTCATGAGAAATTATGTGATTATTGCTAAATATAAGGTTGGAAGCGTTACACTGATTTCAGGACTGAGTGGATGCCCTCTTTTATTTATGATCTTTTAATGATAACCAATGATGCCTTATTTTTGTAATATTATTTTATGAACTTTAATTTCCGAATCTGTTTTTAATTGAATAAAGTAAACCCCGCTTGATAAATTATCTGCGTTAAAACTAAATGTGTAAGTTCCTTTGCTGTAATTACCTTTTGCGATTTTTTCTACTAACCTGCCATTGATATCATAAATATTCAAATTCACATTTGATTTTTCCGGAATAGTAATTTTTATTTTTGTTTGCGAATTAAATGGATTAGGATAATTCCTTATTAATAGAAAATTTTCAGGTACAATCGAAGAAATGTTTTCCACACCTACTACTCCAGCCGGATTGTAAACATATAATCCATTATCTGAACAAATCCACATATTGCCGTATTTATCCTTAGAAAAATTGAATACTTCACTAATGAAAGGGTAAGTAAATATCTGCCATGTTGTATCATTGAAAATTGCCATTCCCCCACCTCCAATCCATTTAACATTATTATTATCAGCAAATACGGAATATAAATTATTGTGATGAAGTCCTGAATTTGTTGTATTATATACTGTCCATAAATTTTGAGATTCGTTATATCTAGCCAATCCTCCAAAAAATGTTGCGAACCATAAATTATTTTGTAAATCCGATGTTATCATATAAATCCAGTTACTTGGTATGCCTGAATTCTGAGTATTATACAATGTCCAGTTTACTCCATCGAACTTTGCTACTCCTCCCATATATGTTCCCACCCAGACAATATTATCTTTTACAAAGACACATTCTGTCAAGTTAGTAGGAAGTCCTGAATTGTTTGTATTGTAATAAACCCAATTTGTATCATTGTATTTAAACAAACCGTATCCTGCAAACCACTTATTGTTATTTTCATCAACATCAACATAGCCAGACCAGTTAACGGGTAATCCAGTGTTATCATTGTTATACACTGTCCAGTTTACTCCGTCATATTTAACGATACCTTTTCCGGGACATGACATCCACATTATATTTCTTTTATCAAGCACAATTCCATAACAGTGATTTTGCGGCAAACCCGAGTTTAGAGTGTCATACACAGTCCACGTATTGCCTTGTAATTTAGCAAATCCATTATCGGTAGTTATCCACTTTACATTATTGCTGTCTATTAAAATACTCCCAACCATACTACTTGGTAAACCTGAATTAAATTGATTATATATCACCCACTGCGGCTGGGCACCAAGTTCAAAAGTGAACAATATTATTATTGTTGTAAATATTATTTTCACATTCAATTATTTCTTGATATTATTTATTTTAATAGAACAATTCTATGTGATTTTATCTCATTTTCTGTTTTCAAAACGGCAAAATAAACGCCGCTCGACAATTTACTTCCATTAAATTTGAATTCATGAATTCCTTTGTTGTATTTACCATTTGCAAGCATAGAAACCAACCTGCCTTTTATATCATATATTTTTAATGTAATATCCGAATACTTTGAAAGTGATATTCTTATCTTCGTTTCATTGTTAAATGGATTAGGGTAATTTTCAATAATGCTGTAAATAGCAGGGATTATTTCTTCATCGTGTGTTACGCTGACAATTCCGTTAGGATTATAGATAGCTATTCCATGCAAGTTACCTATCAATAAATTATTATATTTGTCAAATTCAAATGCAGTTGGAGACCCTACGGGTATTATTTCAAATCCATTGCTTGAATATCTGTACAAAGTCGTCCTATATCGAAAATACGCATTTGAATCGTCTGCTATTACACCATTCACCATATTATCACCTGTTAATCCTAATGAATCAGCTAAATCAAAAGCCGTCCATACGTTTTGTGCTGAATTAAACTTCGCAGCTCCGCCGAAATATGTCCCCACCCATTTATTTCTGCTTTTGTCAATGTATATAGCTATTGCAACAT